>FWWM01001002.1_pt1 | contig 90064 bp, 79 predicted proteins | sample 2228351 | NCBI WGS metagenome assembly FWWM01 (sample SAMEA103939774, study PRJEB20133) | metagenome | reverse complement strand
GAATAGATGGACTACTTTTTGTGACACCACTTATGTACATAATGATGAAACTATTTATCAAATAAAGAAATGCTAAAGGAGGATAAAGTGATGGAATATTTAACGAGCGACCAGATAAGAAGTTTGTTTTTAGAGTTTTTTGAGAAAAAAGGACACAAGGTACTACCAAGTGCATCGCTGGTCCCTGACGATCCACAATTAATGTTCACGGTTGCTGGAATGGTACCGTTTAAGCCAATATTCTGGGGAAAAGTTGCACCAGTTTACACAAGGATAGCAACCAGTCAGAAATGTATCAGGACTACGGATATCGAGAATGTTGGAAGAACTCCAAGACATCACACTTTTTTTGAAATGCTTGGAAATTTCTCATTCGGAGATTACTTTAAGAAAGAAGCTATAGAATGGGCTTGGGAATTCTTAACGGAAGTTTTGAAATTTCCCGCTGACAAGCTTTGGGTATCGGTTTATCTTGAAGATGATGAAGCTTACAACTATTGGAAAGAGATAGGTGTACCTGAATATAAAATAGTTAGGATGGGAAAAGAAGACAATTTCTGGGGACCTGCAGGTCCTACTGGTCCATGCGGACCTTGTTCTGAAATATATTACGATACCGGAATAGAAGTAAACCTACCAAATGAAGAAACTCCAACCCCTGCAAATTCCAGTGGAAAATTTATAGAGATCTGGAATCTTGTCTTTACTGAGTTTTATCAGGACGAAGAAGGAAAGTTGCATCCATTGCCAAGAAAAAATATCGATACAGGAGCAGGTTTAGAAAGAATCTCCGCTATGATGCAAGGGGTATATTGGAATTTCGACACAGACCTTTTCCAACCTATTATAAGGAGAATAGAAGAAGTTTTAGGAGTTGAATACAAAAAAGATTCAAAGAGTGATGTGTCAATTAGAGTTATTGCTGATCATGTGAGGGCTGTAACTTTCTTAATATCCGATGGTGTGTTGCCTTCGAACGAAGGTAGGGGGTACGTTTTGAGAAGAATTTTAAGAAGAGCTTTAAGACACGGAACACTTCTTGGAGCAAAAGAGCCGTTCTTGTACAAAATAGTTGACAGTGTCGTAAAAAAGATGGGACAGGTGTATCCAGAAATTCTTGAAAAACAATCGTTTGTTGAGAATATAGTGAAAAATGAAGAAATCAGATTTCTTTCAAACTTGTCAAAAGGTTTGGAAATGGTGAACAAAATATTATCAGAAAAAGGCACGATAACTGCGGAAGATTCGTTCAAACTGTATGACACCTACGGATTTCCAATAGATATACTTAGAGATATTGCAGAAGAAAACGGTTTCACAATAGATGAAGCGGGTTTTGAGAAACTTCTTTTGGAACAAAGGGAAAGATCAAGAAAGGCTCAAGGAGAGGTTGAATTTGCAGAAAAAACAGGATACGAACAACTTGGTATTGAGTCCACGTTTGTTGGTTACGACACACTTGAATCAACAGGAACAGTACTTAAGATTAAAGTCGGTTCCAACTTTGTTGAAGAAGCTCAAGATTTTGAATGTGAAATAGTACTCGATACAACTCCTTTCTACGCTGAAAAAGGCGGTCAAGTTGCTGACAAAGGGATAATAAGAGGAACTGACTTTGTATTTGAGGTTAACCATGTCTATTCACCTGTGGAAAATGTGATTGTCCATAAAGGAATTCTAAAGGGTAAAGTGAAATTAAATGACGAAGTCTTTGCTCAAGTTGATAAGGAACAGAGAGAAGCCACAATGAGGAATCACACAGCAACACACCTACTACACGCTGCGTTAAGAAAAGTTTTAGGAGACCATGTGAGACAAGCTGGTTCGTTAGTCGAACCTACAAGGCTCAGATTTGATTTTACACATTACAGTGCATTAACCAAAGAGGAAATCGAGAAAATAGAAGATATTGTCAACGAAGTTATCCTCAAAGCAATCAATGTTATTACGAAAATAAAATCTTATGATGAGGCAGTAAAAGAAGGTGCAATTGCACTATTTGATGAAAAATATGGGAACTTTGTGAGGGTTGTAAAAGTAGGAGACTTTAGTGAAGAACTTTGTGGAGGTACTCACGTCAAAAACACTGGTAATATAGGTTTGTTCAAAATATTAACTGAATCAGCTATTAGTGCTGGGGTTAGAAGAATTGAAGCTACAACTGGGTTAAATGTTTTAAATCAATTGAGAAAGCTAGAGGAAAATACAAAGACTCTCCAAAAGGTTTTAGAAGTACCAACAGAAAGATTTGTTGATAAGATTCAAAAACTTAACGACGAAATAAAACAACTAAGAAAAGAACTCGAAGAAGTGAAAAAGGGGAAAATTGACATTAGCTCAGTGAAGAAGAACATTAAAGAGTTCAGCGGCGTAAAATACTTGAGTGAAGTTTTTGATGGAGTTGAAATAAACATACTTAAAGATTTGTCCGACGATGTTAGTGCTTCTACAAACGCTATAGTACTTTTACTGACAAAAGATGAAGGAAAAGTAAGCTTTGTTGTAAAAGTACCAAAAGAACTAACAACGCAATACAACGCCGGAAACATAGCAAAAGAAGTTGCAAAAGTTTTAGGTGGTGGCGGTGGAGGAAGTCCAACGTTTGCTCAAGCTGGAGGCAAGAATCCTGAGAAAATTTCTGAAGCACTGGATTTGTTTGAAAAGTTGATCAGGAAGGAAGTGTAATTAGATGTTTGGAAGAAACGATCTTGGAATAGACCTTGGAACAGCTAATACTCTTGTGTACATGAAAGGCAAAGGAATTGTTGTAAACGAACCTTCTGTTATTGCGATAAACGTTGAAAATAATGAGATAATAAAAGTTGGTGCGGAAGCTAAACAAATGCTGGGAAAGACACCTTCTTATATTCAAGCTATCAGACCATTAAAGGATGGAGTTATAGCTGATTATGACGTAGCCTTAGCTATGCTAACCTATTTCATAAACAAAGCCCAAAATGGTTTTTCGCTCTTTAGGCCAAGAGTTGTAATTGGAGTTCCAGTAGGTGTAACTGAAGTTGAAAGCAGGGCTCTTTTAAAGGCTGGAAAGGAAGCGGGAGCAAAAAGAGTATTTTTGATAGAAGAACCGATGGCGACTGCTATTGGAGCTGGACTTCTTGTTGAAGAGCCAAAAGGAAATATGGTAATAGATATAGGTGGTGGAACAACTGAAACTGCGGTTATTTCACTTGGGTCAATTGTAACTTCATCTTCAATAAGAGTTGCTGGTGACGAATTTGATGAGGCTATAATACAATACGTACGAGAAGTTTACAGGGTAGTAATAGGTTCAAGGACTGCAGAAAGAGTTAAGATAGAGATAGGAAACGTGTTCCCTGAAAAAGAGTACGATAGTCTTGAAACGGAAGTTGTTGGACTCGATTTATCGAGCGGACTGCCTAAAAAAGTTACTCTGACTGGTGGAGAAATAAGAGAAGCTATAAAGCCAACGGTTATGCAGATTATAGAAGCAGCAAAACTAACAATTGAAAAAACGCCCCCCGAATTGGTAGCTGACATAACCGAACACGGTATACTTATGGCTGGTGGTGGGTCCTTGTTAAGAGGAATAACAAGGTTGGTTGAGAAAGAAACAGGAATTTACACTTATACAGCCGAAGAACCTATGACTTGTGTTGCAAAGGGTGCGGGGGCTGTACTGAGTAAGGTAGATATATTGTCGAGGTTGAAGAGCATAGAATGAGGCAAAAATTAATCGTTATTGTTTTCTTGATTAGTTTACTGATTTTAACATTCGATGTTTATTCTAAAAACTTTCTTTCTAAATTAACGAAAGATGCTGTTTCAAAGGTAGCTTATCCTTTGTTTCATTTCAAAAAGACATTGGAAGATTTTTTTACCCCTGAAATTAAGGTTTTTAATATTCATATACTTGGAGAAAAGCAAGATATCATTACTGTCCTTAGTTATGATGGAGTTGGGGCCTACGTTACAGAAATTACAAGTAAAGGAATAGTACTTAGCACAGACTTAAAACTTGTTGGTTTTGTCGAAAAAACAGGAAAATACGGTTATGTAAAATTTTGGTGGAATATGGAATTCCCGGTTGTAATAGAATCTAGTGATGTGACAACATTTGGATATTACAGTAAGTACAAAATTGATGTATTAGATCCTGTTCAATTAAACGAAGGAGTTGTTTATCTTGCTGATGATTTTCCATATGGAAAATTATTAAGAACTTTGAGGCATTCACTGGGAGAGTTAAAAAATGGAAGTTTTGTTCCAAACTTGCCAAACAGCATTAATGAACTAATTCTTTTAAAAGATTACAGAAAAGGGGTGGAATTATGAACAACTATCAAGAAATGAGTAAAGAAGAACTAATCAAAAGGATTAAAGAACTTGAAGATGAGAACACTATTCTTAAATCCAGACAAGAAGAATTAGAAGGACTCTTAACTGAATACTCCACAATTATGAAGAGACAATTTGAAGTCTTTGACGACTTTGTGAAAGACGTTGGAACGAGAAGAATGATTGACCCGTTAACAAGAGTTTATTCAAAAGAACATTTGCTGAAACTTATTACTTACTACCATCAAAAAGCATTTGAAGAAGGTTTCGGATACAGTATTATTATGGTGACATTAAAAAATTTGGATAATTTCGAGCAAATTGAAAAGGAACACACATTGCTTTCCGTTGGAAAACTTTTGAAAGAGTTGGTAAGGGTTCCTCTAGACAGTGTTGGAAGATATTCCGAAAGCCAATTTATTGTACTACTTACAGAAGTTAATAGGGAAAACTCAAACAAAGTTTTGGGAAGAATAGAAACTTCACTTCGTAACTATAATATTCCATGTGAGCTTAGAATGGTAACTTATCCTGACGACTCAACAAATTTGGAAGAACTGTTTAGAAAAATAAATAGTTAACTTAGATAGAAAGAAGGCAAAAAAATGGGAAGACTGGTAGTTGCACAAACTTCACTATATGGTGAAGTTGAAATTTCTGGAGCTAAGAATTCAGCTTTACCTATTATTGCTGCTTCGTTACTTACCGACGAAAAAGTAGTTTTAAAAAATGTCCCAGTCTTAGCTGATGTAGAAGTGATGATAGATATTCTTAGAATTGTTGGAAAAGATGTGAAATTCGATAAACAAAATAACACAGTTGAGATTTCTGGAAGTATAATGCATACACATATCCCTTACGATTTAGTTAGAAAAATGCGCGCATCTTTTAATATTCTTGGACCGATTGCAGCACGTATGGGAAACGCGAGTACTCCTCTTCCTGGAGGATGTGCCATTGGGTTGAGACCTGTTGATTACCATATAGAGGGCTTAAAGAAAATTGGTTTTGAAATAAACTTTGAACATGGCGAGATTTCTGCTAAATTTGTTGGAAAAGAAGACGAAGTCATCGTCAATCTACCATTCCCAAGTGTTGGTGCAACGGAACATATTATGTCAACAGCTGCCGTGCTTCCTGGAATAACCATAATTGAAAACTCTGCTATGGAACCTGAAATTGTTGATTTACAAAATTTTCTGAATTCTATGGGAGCGAAGATTACAGGTGCTGGAACTAGTAGAATTCTTGTTGAAGGAGTAAAGAAACTAAATAGTGTCGAACACACAGTGATACCTGACAGGATAGAAACAGGGACATATGTTATAGCATTTCTTACAACTCATGGAGAAGGAATTGTTAAGAATATTGAACCTCGGCATCTTGATGCCCTTTGGGATGTACTTGAAAAAACAGGAGCTAAGATATTGAAAGGAGAAAACTATATTGAAGTTAAGAGAACTGAAAGTTGGAAAGGTACAGATATAAATGTTCTTCCCTATCCAGGTTTTCCAACGGATTTACAACCACAGATAATTGTTTATCTTTCGCTTGCAAATGGAACAAGCGTAGTTACCGAAAATGTATTTAAGAACAGATTTGCACACGTTGCGGAACTGGCAAGGATGGGGTCAAATATCAAAGTACATGAAAACACAGCCATAATAACCGGTGTTGAAAAGCTCTCAGGAACACAAGTTATGGGTACTGATCTGCGCGCTACTGCTGCACTCCTAATTGCTGGATTATCAGCAGAGGGAGAAACTGAAATTGTTCAGGTAGAACATATCTTTAGAGGGTATGAAAAGCTAATCGAGAAATTTTCTAAACTCGGCGCTCAATTGAATTACGATCCAGAAGGAGTGTCGATAATTTGAAACAATCACACTTTTTTGTGTCAAAGAAAAAAAGTTTAACCCTATTTTTAATAGACATCTTTCTGATAGCTTTTTCAGCAATTTTATCTCTCTTTATAAGGTTTGGATTTAATTTTGAGGCAATCAAAAAGTATGGAATATCTGGCGTATATTTTGTCTTTCTAACTGCTCTTTCGTACATATTTAATGGAAGCTACAAGATTATATGGAGATACGCTATAAATAAAGACTATCTGATTATAGCTCGAAGTTCTTTTTTAGGGTATGTGTTAACTGTACTTTTTTTGCACTTTACAAGACTTGCGATATTGCCGCGTTCTGTTGGAGTGTTAGCATTTTTGGGAACATTTGTCAGTACAATGCTTTCAAGAATTCTTTACCAATATTTCTACGAAAAAGAAAAGTCTTTATCTAAAAGAATTGTAATTTTGGGTGCTGATAAGAAATCTGTATCACTTCTCAAAGAAATTAATTCATCTGGTTATGGAAAGGTTATAGCATTTTTCGATGATGAACTATCAATCATTGGTAGAAAAATTTCTGGTATTTTGGTGTACGGTCCTATCAAAAACGTTGTTGAATTCGTTCAAAACAAGGATGTAGATGAAATAATCGTTTCTAAAGGTGTTTCAAAAGACATTATTAAAGAAATTGTCGATACGTTAGAAACGAACAAAACGAAAATTAAGATTGCACCAGATTTAGGAGAATTTTTTGAGCAAGAGTCTCTTCTTAAGGATTTGCGAGATATAACAATCAAGGATTTAATTGGTAGAGAGGAAATATCAATTGATCTTCTTTCTGTTGGTATATATATTTCAGGCAAAAGAATAATGGTTACAGGAGCTGGGGGAAGCATCGGGTCAGAGCTTGTAAGACAAATCGTAAGGTTTTCACCAGCACTTATGTTATTAGTAGGTAGGGGAGAAAACAGTATCTACGAAATATACAACGAACTTAGAGAACAAAATTACAGTACTGAAATTGTACCAGTTATATGTGATATCACTGACGAAAAGGCTCTCAGACACGTGTTTGAAAAGTATAACCCCACAATGGTTTTCCATGCAGCCGCACATAAACATGTGTTTTTTATGCAAAACAATCTATACGAAGCACTCAGAGTAAATACTTTAGGAACAGCATTACTTAGTGAACTAGCTATAGAATATGGTGTTGAAAGATTTGTTTTCATATCAACCGACAAGGCTGTTAATCCAACATCCTATATGGGGCTTTCTAAAAGACTTGCAGAGCTTTACTTACTAAGCAATGGAGATACAAAAACAAGCTTTGCAATCGTAAGGTTTGGAAATGTCATTGGAAGTCGTGGAAGCGTGCTTCATAGATTTAAAAAGCAAATTGAGGAAGGAAAACCTGTTACAATAACTGATCCAAGAATGAAAAGGTATTGGATGAGTATTCCAGAGGCTGTTTCATTAGTTCTACAAGCTGGAGCCTTTTCAAACGGTAAAGATCTTTTCGTCTTGGATATGGGTGAGCAGATTCCTGTTGAACAAGTCGCAAGAACTTTGGCAAAACTGATGGGAAAAGATATAAAGATTGAATATACCGGAGTTATTCCAGGAGAGAAATTTGAAGAAGAACTGTTTTACAATTTCGAAACTGTGTTAAAAACTGAGCATCCGAAGGTTTTGAAAATATCTTTTGATTTAAAACTTCCGTCAAAGAAAGAGATAATTGAATCTATTCAAGAGAGTATGAAACTTTGGGTTGAAGGAAGATACAGAGAATCTGAAAAGATCTTGGAAGAGAATTTTGGAAAGTATAGTAGAAATCACTAAGGCTTCCTACTGGAAGCCCTAGTGGTTTTTTGTTTAATTAATGTACGAAGATACCCAAAGCTACATTGATGCCCGTTGGGACTTCCGCACCAAGATATATGTTAAAACCCGTTCGTGCGTATACTCCAAGTGATGGATTGAAATCGTACGTGACGAGTCCACCTGCAAAAGCTCCGTATACAAATGCAGCCCAGTCAGATGTCTCAAGGTTCACACGTCCTAAGATACTTAATCCACCGTTTGCATAGAGGTTTATCCTTCCAAACTCAAACAGGTTGAAGTTTACACCTATATTTCCGGTAACAGGAGTGGAACCTTCTAATTCTCCAAGTAATGCAGAAACACTGATCAAGAAAGAAATCGGAAGTTCTTCTCTTGGATCTGTCCAGGCGGAAAGATCCAGTCCAAATAATATTAAGTCAGATAAAGTATGGATAACGAGCCCAAGCCCACCACTCCCTGGTAAGAGTGGATATTCAACTACAGGATCATACTCCTGGATTTGAGCGCCGTACATAAATTTGGCAATAGCAGTTCCGGTTTTTCTGTCGATACTTACAACCTTTATGTATGCATCCCCATCTTCAGCTTCGACTTTGAAGACATAACCCGGTTTTAGAAGCTTCGTATCAATCCCAGAGATTTCAATCCTACCACCACTTATCTTTCCTATGTATCCTTCAATCTTGAAGAAGTTTCTTAAAGTGTTTTCAATAGCTGATGCAAGCGAATTAATCGCACTGTTTATAGCTTTCTGTGATGTATCCTCTTTGGAACCTTCTTGTGTGTATGTTTCACTTGCCAAAAGTTCACCATTGGTGACATCGTACAACTTTATGGAAGCTCTGACAACAGCTATGTACTTTCCTTGTGTGTAATTTGAAGAAAGCTCAGTTAGAGTGAGAAGTAGTGCATACTTTGCACCGGCTATCTTACCTATCTCAAGTCCTTGTGTTTCGGTTATTCCAAGTTGTTCAAGATTTCTCTCTTGCATTATCTTTTGAAGATCTCCACGTGGAAAAACTCTGAATCTTCCTAAACTCAAAGCCTTTTCTTCTAAAAGCGCTATTAAATGTTCGACTTCGTCCATGTTCCACCCACTACCTGTTTTTGACGGGAGAATAACTATTGTGGTTTTTTCAGATATTGTCACACCACCCGCTGCCGAGAAAATTAGTATGCCGATTAACAAAATCAAAAAAATAAAAAACTTCTTCACACCATTCACTCCCTTCTGTAGTAGTCCTACATACAATTAGACTGAGGATGGTGAAATCAGTTCAAAAAAAATTGGGGCACAATTTTCTGTACCCCAATTCTTTCTAAAAGACTAATATTTAATAGACTTTTAGCTACATTTACTCCAACCGCATTTCTTACAACTTGTACAACCTTCTTGTTTCAGAATACTATTTTTCGAGAGACAAACAGGACAGTAAGTATTTCCTTCAGAATCTACATAGTAACCCATTTCCCATTCAAGACCGTTTGCTGTAACAAACCTTTCAACTTCCTCCTTTGTTTTAGCTGTTCCATCTATTGTAATCGAATCATATTCTGTTGGTTCTGTCTTTTCCCAAAGTTCAGAAAAGTCTTCAATCGCTTTTTTTATTTCGTACGCAAGATCAGGAGTGTAACTGCCTTTGACTTTGTTTAATTGTTCTAAGATTTCTTCGGCTGAGACTCCTGCTCTAAGAGCGATCGATGATAGCCTTCCTATCACTTCAGCAAGTTCTGTTCCGTTTGACAGGAATATTTCTATCGCTTCGCCGTTATCATCAAATGAAACAGTTATATAAGTAGTTCCGTGTGTAGTTTTGTATTTTCTTGTGACACTTCTTAGTGTGTCTTTTCTTGGTCTTGCTCTTAGCTTATGCTTTTCGTCAAGTACAAAGAACTGAACTTTTGGAGCATCCTTTGTTTTAAGAGCTTTCGCAGAGGTTAACACTTGTGTTTGCAAGGAACCATCTCTATAAACAGTTAGTCCACGTGCATTTAGCTTAAAAGCTTCAAGGTATATCTTTAATACATCTTCTTCCGTTGCACTATTTGGCATATTGATAGTTTTTGAAATATTATTATCAACGTATCTTTGGAATGCATCCTGCATTAAAAGATGGTCGATTGGTGAAATGTCCATAGCGGTTACAAAAACTCTCTTTATCTCTTCTGGAACTTCCGGGATATTTTTTAAAGAACCATACTCTATGAGTCGATCTTTAATTTTTTCAAGTGTTTCTTGGTTCAATTTTTTTTCAAGATACTTGTTTACGTAGAATAACGCTTCTTTTGTTCCATCATGCTTGTTCATATATCTGACATAAGCCAACATAAAATTAGGTTCGAGACCACTTGATGTGTCTGCAATGTTCGAAATGGAACCAGTTGGTGCAATTGTCAAAACTGCAACGTTTCTTTTGTATTCTTTTGAGTCTTTAAATACTTCTCTTAGTTCATCGTCATACTTGCTCATACCCATTTTGAAAGGAATAAATAATTCATCTCTTACGTATCTACTTTTCTCAAATTGCGGGAAGTTTCCTTTTTCTTTTCCAAGTTTATTCGATTCGCTATGTGCATGAACAGCCATAAACGCGGTTAAATCGGCAGCTAATTGCCTTCCTTCCTGCGAATCATATGGGATGTTAAGAGCATATAAGAGATCTGCAAATCCCATTATTCCAAGTCCAATTCTTCTACTTTCCTTAACTGCTCTAGTTATTTTTTCAAGAGGGAAGACGTTCACATCGATAACATTATCTAAAAATCTAACTGCAAGTCTTGTCACTTCAGCAAAATTATCCCATAAAAACTCACCGTTAATAACAAATTTTGCTAAATCTATAGATCCTAAGTTACAAGCTTCATAAGGGGCAAGACCTATTTCACCACAAGGATTAGTACTTTCAATCTTCATCTCGGGATACATTGCGTAATATTTGTTCATCTCATCTAAGAAAGCAAGACCAGGATCACCGGTTTTCCAAGCATTCTTTGCTATTTTTTGAAGCAGTTCCCTAACCTTTACTTTCTTAGTTTCTCCAGTTTTTGGATGAGAAAGTGTTATTTCTCCATCTTCTTCGTATAATCTAAGAATCTCTTCTTTTGGAAGATCTATTCCAACGGATATGTTGAAAAATTTAAGAACCTTCTCTCCATCGTTGTTTTCTTTTGCAGTTATAAACTCTTCTATGTCAGGGTGTGTTATATTTAAAATTCCCATCAAAGCTCCGCGTCTTCTGTACCCTTGTTCAACCACACCAACAGCTGAATTGAAAACGTGCATAAACGATATCGGACCGCTCGCTTGACCATGAGTACCTGCAACGAAGCTACCTTTAGGTCTTAACTTCGAAAAATTACTTCCAATACCACCACCGGCTTTTGTGATGAGTGCGTACTCTTTTACAGCTTCAAAGATGCCATCTATACTATCTTCAACTGGGACAACAAAACAAGCTGACAACATGTGAAGGTGATTTCTTGTTGAAAGAATCGTGTTATAATCTTCAAGTGTCATTTGCTCAATTGGTTTCCATAAAAGTTCATGAGGTACTCCCATACCAGCGTTAAATAGTGTTGGACTATTTGGAATGAAAATTCTGGACTTTAAAAGATAGTAGAAAGTTTCTTCCCATTCCCTAACGTTAGCAAGTTTTTTTGCATCAGGTAATTCTTGAATATTAGGATTGTTCAGAAGTTCTGCACTTGCAACAACTCTCGCAACTCTTCTACAAACATCTTCCCATTTCGTTTCAATAAACGACCCGTCTGTTCGTTTCAGAAAATACCTCTCACTAAGTATCTTATAGGCATTTTGAGACAGTTCTACTTTAGACCAATAATTAACCAACTCTGAAATCATAACAATCCCCCTTTGTCAATTTTTAGAGCTTAGAAATTATACCATATATAGTATATTTAAGTCAAGCCTGCACAAATTATTGTATCTTAGGAATGATGAACACTCTGAGGAATTTTGGAAGGTTTTTTTAAATTTTGGACTTCATTTTAAAAATGACAGAGGAATAGGAAAGTAAAATGATTCCTGAAAGAAAATAAGCATTCTTTATTCCTATTAAGTTACCAACCAATCCCATAATAAATGTTCCGAGAGGGGAACCACCTGTGTTTATAAAGGAATAAAGTGACATTAGTCTTCCTCTCATATTAAGTGGAGATCTAAATTGTATTCTACTATTACTTACGTTAAAGAAAGAGGATTGACACGCTCCGATTATTATCGCAAAGAATGCTGTTGTTTGAGGAGCAACAGCTGAAAGAATTATGCTTGTTCCGATTATAATTAACAATATCTCTTCTCGTATTTTAATAACATTAGTTCCTTCTATACTTGCTACAATTGTCGCACCTATCAACGCTCCTAATCCCATTGCTCCCATTATTAAGCTATAACCAAATAAATCGGATTTGATAACAGTCTTAGCGTAAGCTTGCATGAGCATTCCAAATATCATTCCAAACAAAGAATAAGTAGCTGTATTTAAAAGTGTCAACATGATTTCAATATCTTTAGAAGCGTACTTTAGACCATTTTTTAAGTCGGCAAGAAACTTCTTGAAATTCCTTTTCCCTGAATATTCTCTTTGATAGTCAGTTCGTATAAATAGTAAAACCACCAAAAGCGGTAAAAAAGAAATTGCGTTGACTATGAAACCAAACTCAAGCCCATAAGCTTTGACAATAATTCCAGCAACAGATGGACCTATCATTCTTGCTAAATTAAATATCATAGCGTGCATAGCTAAAGCGTTTGGAAGGTTTTCTCTATCGACAATAGAACTTATGAAAACGTTTCTTGAAGGAAGGTAAAATCCACTAGTTATTCCCATTGCTAAACTAAGAAACATTAGAAGTGTTGGTGTAATATAACCTTTGTAAACAAAGTAAGCCATTATGAATGCGTTTATTGTGTCAACAAATTGGGAAATGAAAAGTACTGTTTTAGGTGAGAACCAATCTATCAGAACACCAGCAACTGGTGAGAGAAAAATCGATGGAAGACCTTTTAGTAAAGCTATTAAGCCTATAAAACCGGCAGCCTTGTTCTCGGAAAAGAGGTTTACTGCAACCCAGCCACGGAGCGTGGTGTCTATCCACGTTCCAATTAAAGATATGCTTTGTGTGTACCAAAAATATCGGAATTTTCTGTTCTTTAATGATCGATAAGGATTCCTATATTTCGCCATACGAACTAATTATCAACCTTTTTACAAAATTGTCAATATGTTGAAGTTGATAGCATACTAAACAATTATCAACTTTAATTGAGAAAAATCAAAAAAACAGTCTTAAATCAACTCCGAGTGAATTTTATCACAATTATTAAAAGTTGATAAAATTCATTCTAGGTATGATAATAGTTTCAGACCCCACAATACTAAAGGGAGGTAAAAAACATGAAGATCAGTGAAATGGGTAACCTTAAACCATTTGGACCACTTTACGACATGGCACAGAGGCAATTCTTAAGGGCAGCAGATGCTATGGAACTTGACCCCAACATTGGTAACTTCCTCCTCTGGCCCCAAAGAATTTTAGAAGTTCACTTCCCAGTAGTTATGGATGATGGACACGTAGAAATTTTCGAAGGTTACAGAGTCCAACACAATACCGCAAGAGGACCTGCAAAAGGTGGAATAAGATATCATCCTGATACAAACCTTGACGAGGTTGCCTCACTTGCATTTTGGATGACCTGGAAATGTGCCGTTATGAACCTTCCATACGGTGGAGGTAAGGGTGGCGTAAGAGTTGAACCATCAAAGCTTTCCGAAAAAGAATTAGAAAGACTTAGCAGAAGATTCTTCTCAGAAATTCAAATGATGGTTGGACCACAAAAAGACATTCCAGCACCAGATGTGAACACAAACGCAAAAATAATGGCATGGTATATGGATACATACAGCATGAACGTTGGTTACACAGCTCTCGGAGTTGTAACAGGAAAACCGCTCGACCTTGGTGGATCAGAAGGTAGACCAGAAGCAACAGGTCGTGGTGTTTCGATAGTTGCAAACGAAGCATGTAAAGTAAAAGGTATTGATATCTCCAAAGCAACAGTTGCAGTTCAAGGTTTTGGTAATGTTGGTTCATACTCTGCTAAGATCCTCTCAGAAGAATATGGTGCAAAAGTTGTTGCTGTCAGCGACGTTAGTGGTGGTATTTATAACGAAAACGGTCTTGACATCAACGATGTTATCGCATACAGAGATGATAATAAAGGTATAATTAAAGGTTATCCAAAAGGAAAGCCAATTTCAAACGAAGAACTTCTGACTCTCGATGTTGATATCCTTGTTCCGGCAGCACTTGAAAACGCTATCACTGAAGAAATAGCAAAGAACGTAAAAGCAAAGATAGTTGTCGAAGGTGCAAACGGTCCAACAACAGAAGAAGCCAACGACATTCTCACAAGCAAAGGCGTTTTAATAGTCCCAGACATTCTTGCTAACGCAGGTGGTGTTACAGTATCTTACTTCGAATGGGTACAAGACTTACAAACATTCTTCTGGGATATCGACGACATAAGAAAGAAACTCAACAAGATGATGGTAAACTCCTTCGCAGAAGTGTACAAAACAAAAGAAAAATACAACGTAGATATGAGAACAGCTGCATATATCGTTGCTATTGCAAGAGTAGCAAGTGCTGTAAAAGAAAGAGGATACTATCCAATGTAATCATATAAGAAAATTGGTTGACATACAGAGTCCTTAGCGCCCCTTCACAGGGGCGCCTTTTTTATGTTATAATAGTTCGTAAAACAAAATAATTTTAAAATTACTGAAAGGGGATGTGGAAATTGAAGTTACTCAAAGAGTTTCTTAGGAAAACGTGGTATCTATATTTGTTTGGTATTCTAACACTTATCGCTATAGATTTGTTTCAGCTCGTTATTCCCAAATATATATCTAAGGTTGTTGATTCAGTCAAAACCATTCAGAATATAGACGAAGTAAGAGTTTTTGTTCTATCAATATTGGCACTTGCTTTTGGTATGTTGATAGGAAGATTCTTCTGGAGGTTTTTCATTATCAGACCAGCTCGATATTTTGACTATTATGCGAAAAAGTATCTTTTCGACAAAATTTTGAGTTTGGACATGCACTTTTTTGATAAAAGAAGGTCTGGAGACATAATGGCTTATTTTACCAACGATATCTCGACAGTTGAACGTATGCTCAGTATGGGAGTTGTCCAACTTACAGATGCTTTGTTTATGACAAGTGCAACACTATTTTTTATGGCAAGTACAGCTGGATGGAAATTGACTTTCATTTCTTTGATACCACTCCCACTAATAGTTGTCATATCCCTTCTTTCTGGAAAACTTATATTCAAGCGTTCAAGAAGACTTCAAGACCTTTATTCAGATTTGAGTGGTTATACTGAAGAGACTATCGATGGAATAAGAGTTGTAAAAAGTTTTTCTATATTACCAAAGATCGAGTCCATTTTTGAAGAAAAGGCGTTCAAGAATTTTAAAGCATCAATGAGCTTGGTAAGAATTTGGGGAATAATTTGGCCTGCCATACATTTTATTGGAACGATATCTTATTTTTTGGCACTGTCAGTCGGAGGTCCGATGGTTATAAAAGGACAGGTGAGCTTGGGAGAATACATAGCTTTCAATAATTACATAGGAATGTTGATTTGGCCTCTCACAGCTTTTGGATGGGTTATCAACCAGGTTCAACAGGGTAGAGCTTCACTTTCAAGATTAAATGAAATACTGAAATCTGAGCCTGTTGTAAAAGAGCCAGAAAATCCTAAAAAAATCGAAAGTATTGAAGAAATATCTGTGAATAATTTGTCTTTTGCTTACCCCGGAACTGATAGACGGGTTTTAAAGGATGTAAGTATGTCAATTAAAAGAGGTCAGCTTGTTGGTATAGTTGGTACAGTTGGAAGTGGAAAATCAACTTTGGTAAAGCTAATAGCGAAATTCTATCCTGTTGAAAGGGGAATGATTACGATAAATGGAATAGATATAAATGACTTAACGTCTGAAAATGTACGTTCAAAAATTTCGTATGTTCCACAGGAGACCTTTCTATTCTCAACAAGTGTCACATATAACGTTGCTTTTGGAATGGATAACTTTGACTTCAATGAGGTTGTGAAGTACTTAGAATTTTCAGATGTCAAAGACGATGTTGAACAATTTCCGGAAAAATACGATACTGTTGTTGGACAAAGGGGAGTTCTTATCTCCGGTGGTCAAAAACAGAGAATTACAATATCTAGAGCACTGATGAAAAAGGCGGATGTTTATATATTTGACGATTGCCTGTCAGCTGTTGACCCAGAGACAGAAGAGAGAATTATCAGAAATATCCGCAGAGAAATGACAAATACAACAATGGTTATTATAACTCACAGACTTAAAGTGCTTCAAAATGCAGATGTTATATATGTCTTCGATAATGGAGAAGTTGTCGAAACGGGTAATCACGACCAATTAATTGCAAAGAACGGACTTTATGCAAGAATGTGGAAAAAACAGTTGGTTGTTGTCGAATAGTAAGAAATATTTTAAAACAAAGTGCATAATCGAGATAGTGGAAAAAATATACGTATTCCAAAGCTTAATTTGACAAATTGAACAAAAAAATGTAAACTTAGTAATTGTCGGATGGACGAGTTTAGGATAAACGTAAAAATTGGAGGTTAGCGTTTATGACAAAGAAAACTGTAGGAGCTTTGGAAAAACGCTTTGGAGAACATATTTGCTATACACTTAGTAAACCAGAAGAGGAAGCATCTCTTTTGGATAAATATTTTGCTCTTTCTTACTCTATAAGAGACCTTATTTCTGAAAAGTTTCTAAAAACTTACGAATATATATACGGTCCGAGAAAAGGAAAAATAGTCAATTACCTATCAATGGAATTTCTTATAGGTAGACTTCTTTACAACAATATATTAAATTTAAAAAAAGAAAACGAAGTAGAGGAGTTATTGAAGAAATACAACCTTACGATTGATGAAATTGCTAAACTCGAAGATGATGCAGGACTTGGGAACGGAGGGCTTGGTAGACTTGCCGCATGTTTTTTGGACTCTTTAGCAACGTTAGGATATCTTTCTTACGGCTACAGTATCAGATATGAATATGGTATATTTAAGCAACTAATAGTAAGCGGTTATCAACAAGAAGCACCGGATGATTGGCTAAGAAACGGTTACCCGTGGGAATTCAAAAAACAAGATGAAGCTGTTACGGTAAGGTTTTTTGGAAGACTAGTTGAAACAAGAGATAAAAACGGGAACGTAAGGTACGAATTAGTTGATACACAAGATATTATCGCAGTTCCATACGATATTTATATAACCGGATACGACAGCGACATAGTCTCGGTTCTAAGATTATGGTCCCCGAAATCAAAGGAAGGTTTCATATTCAACGAATTTGAAAAAGGGAACTACGACAAAGCTCTTTGGTATGAAAACAACGCTGGAGTGCTGTCAAAAGTTCTCTATCCAAACGATGCCTTTTTCCAAGGTAGAGAATTGAGGCTTAAACAAGAATTTTTCTTTGTAAGTGCTTCTATGCAAGACATAATAAGAAGGTTCAAGAGACGATTTGGAAACGATTTCTCAAAGTTACCTGAAACAGAAGTCGTACAACTCAACGATACACATCCAGCACTTGCTATTCCAGAACTTATGAGAGTTCTAATAGATGAGGAAGGCTTAAGCTGGAATGAAGCATTTGAAATAACTAAAAAAACAATCGCCTATACAAATCACACAGTAATGCCTGAGGCACTTGAAAAATGGGAAGCTCCACTTGTTCAAAACTTACTACCGAGACATTACAAGATAATTGAAGAAATAAACGCTGTGTTTCTTGACGAAGTTGCTAAAAAAACAAACCACGATTTGAGAATGATTATTTCAGCATCTATATTTGAAGAAGGAAATATCAAAAAAGTTAGAATGGCAAATATGTGTTCTGCATTCTCTTTCTCAATAAATGGTGTTTCGGAACTTCATACGGAAATACTCAAAAAGAGCGTCTTAGCAGATTTCTACAAACTTTACCCAGAAAAGTTCAACAATAAAACGAACGGAATCACCCAGAGAAGATGGTTGCTCCAAGCAAACAGAGATTTAGCAAAACTTATAACTGAAACCATAGGAGACGAATGGATAAAAGATCTCTCGCAGCTGAAAAAGTTGGAAGCCTTTGCTGATGATTCAGCATTTTTGGAAAAACTTGGAAGAGTTAAACAAAAAAATAAAGAAAGACTTGCCAAATATGTCAAGGAAAGTCTTGGGTTAGATGTTTCCGTCGATTCCGTTTTTGATATTCAAGTTAAAAGAATTCACGAGTACAAAAGACAGCACCTTAATGCAATGAAGATAATACATCTTTACTATCAAATCAAAGAAGGAATTCTAAAACCAGAAGTACCTTTCACATTCTTCTTTGCAGGAAAATCTGCTCCTGGTTACAAAATGGCAAAACTAATAATCAAACTCATCAATTCTATTGGTGAAAAAATGTGCAAAGATCCGAAAGTTTCAAAATACATTAAGGTTGTATTCTTACCTAACTATAACGTTTCTCTGGCTGAGATAATAATGCCAGCCGCTGAAGTTAGTGAACAGATTTCTACTGCAGGAACAGAAGCTTCTGGAACTGGAAATATGAAATTTGCTCTGAATGGTGCACTAACTTTGGGTACCCTTGATGGTGCAAACGTTGAAATACTCGAAGAAGTTGGAGAAGAGAACATTTACATTTTTGGTCTCAAAGCTGAAGAAGTTGAAGAATATAAACGTAAAGGTCTTTACAACCCGTTTGGTTTGTACCTTGAAGACGAAAGGATAAGAAAAGTTGTTGATTCTTTCAAAAATGGAGAATTCTCACCAGAAAATCCAGAATTGTTTGTCGATCTTTATGAAAACTTGTTATTCGGTAAATACGCTCCAATGCCAGACCAGTATTTCTTGTTAGCTGATTTTGACTCATACGTTAAAACACATCACAAGATTGAAAAGGACTATCAAGATAGATTCAGCTGGAACAGAAAATCGCTTTACAACATAGCAAGATGCGGAAAGTTCTCAAGCGACAGAACAATAGAAGACTATGTGAGAGATATTTGGAAAGTTGAAAAGATGTATTAAAATGGCGTGCACCCAAACCGTTCGAGTGCATTGTGTTTTTTATAAAAGGAGGCTTATTTTATGACAAAAACGCGACGGATTTTTTATATTATTATTTTTGCTGTAATAATAGGTTATTTTCTTTCGGGCGTTTATCAAGTTAATCCATCAGAAGTTGCTCTTGTCAAGACCTTTGGAAAGTACACGAGTATGAAAGGACCAGGAATCAACTATCGTGCACCTTTTCCATTCCAATCACATGTGATAGTTGACATTCAAAGCATTAGAAAAGAAGAGATAGGTTTCAAAACAGTAGGTGATAGAAAGTACGAATCAAGTGAAGATGAAGCACTTATGTTAACTGTTGACGAAAATATCGTTAGTGTTGAAGCGGTTGTGACTTACAAGGTTAAAGATCCCGTAAGATTTGCATTTGCATTTGTAAATCCGTCGAATTTGGTTAAGTTCACAACAGAATCAGTACTTAGAGACAGAATTTCAAAAAGAAACGTGGATGAGATACTAACCGCTGAAAGAGAAACAGTTGCTTCCGAGGTGAAGGAAATTACTCAAAAACTTCTTGATACCTACGATGTTGGTGTTTCAATAATAAACGTTCTCCTTCAAGAAGTTGTTCCACCACAAGATGTAATTGCTGCCTTTGATGATGTTAATAATGCAAGGCAAGATAGAGAAAGATATATAAACGAAGCTCAAAGGTATGCGAACAATTTACTACCTACGGTTGAAGGTGAAGCAAAAAAAATAGTCTTGTCCGCAGAAGGATACGCCAAGGAAAAGATTTTGCTTGCTCAAGGTGAAAGTCAAAGATTTGCTCTTGTTTTGCAAGAATATTTAAAATCACCTGAAATTACCGAAGCGAGGTTAAGATATGAAACGTTGCAAGAAGTACTGCCGAAAGCTAACAGAATAATACTTTTTGGTACGGGACAGAACATAAACGTTCTTAACCTTGATAAGTTGTTAGGTGGTGATGGGAAATGAGAATAAGAATAATTCTGTCTGTGATTGCGATCTTTTTTGTTCTTTTAGTTCTTGGATTATCTTTGTACATCGTTGATGAAACCGAATATGCGATAGTTCTGAGATTTGGGCAGATTCGACAGGTAATTTCTGAACCTGGATTAAATTTTAAGACCCCTTTTTTAGACAACGTTGTAAAACTTAATAAAAGGTACCTTATCTACGATATCCCACCTGAAAAAGTATTAACCAACGACAAGAAAACTTTGATCGTTGATTCTTACACAATTTGGAAAATATCGGATCCCAAGAAATTCATAGAAACAATGAGAAATGTGAATTTAGCTTTTTCAAGAATAGATGACGTTGTTTATTCTGGTTTGAGAAACACACTTGGAAAACTAAATTTCGATACTATAGTAACACAGGAAAGAACATTTTTGCAAGATGTTACGAATTTTGCAAAAAGTAACCTGAAAGATTTCGGTATCGAAATACTTGACGTTAGAGTCAAAAGAACGGATTTACCAAGAGAAAATAGGTTGGCTACGTTTGAGAGGATGAAATCAGAAAGGCAGAGCATTGCAGCCCTGATCCGAGCAGATGGACAGAGAATAGCTCAGGAGATAAGAGCCGAAGCGGATAAGAAAGCAACTGTCATTTTGGCTGAAGCAAAGAGTAAAGCTGAACAAATAAAAGGTACCGGTGAAGCGAGTGCTACACAAATATATGCGGAAACTTTCTCGAAAAGTTCAAAATTTTACAACACTTGGAAAACTCTTGAAACGTATAGAACAGTTATTCCAGGAAGTATAGTCCTGCTCGATGATGAAATGCAATTTCTCCAACAACTTAGAAAATGATAAGGTATGTTCGTTAAAAAAACACTCCCAATTCATATGGCAGTGATTGGGAGTGTTTTTTACTTTAATGTGATATAATTTTTGTAAGAATAAAAGTGAGGTGATGACTATGAAGATGATAAAAACAATTTTCAAAATATCTTTCAGAAATTTTCTAAAACATTGGAGAGTTACAATGTTAATAATCTTAGGAAGCATGATTGCTACCATCTTGATGGTCGGTGGTTTATCGGTCAACGACTCGGTTTCGAAATTTTTAAGAGATAAAGTATTAAAGAATTTCGGTAGTATAGACATTGTTGCAAGGGAAAAGACTGATACGATATTTTTACCAAAAGAACTCGATTTGGAAAAATCGTTGCCGATTCTTGAAAATTTAAAAGAGGTGGAAAAATTCGTCGCTGTTAGACTTGCTCAAGCGAATATAATTGTTAACGGTAAATACGCTGATATTTACGTTTTAGAAGTCACTCCGGAGTTTGAAAAGTTTATAGGTAGGAAGGTCAACGGAACATTTATATCGAAAGATACAGCTATTGGTTTTGGACTAAAGAAAGGCCAGACAATCGAAGTCGTAACTGCAAAAGGTACGTTTAAGGTTAAAGTAGATGATTTCGGAACTGATGAGCTTAACTTTAGAGGTGAAACAGCTTCTCAGAACGGAACATTGTTTCTCAGTAGTAAAGAGTTTGAAAGAATTGGTGTCTATCCCCTCAGTGGTCCGAATACATTTCTTATCACTCTAAAAATTCCCATTGAAGCGCATGAAAGATTTGCAAAGACTCTTTCTTCACAAACAAGCTTGAGGGTTAACCCGGTTAAATTTAGATTGTTTAACTCTCCACTTAACAGGCTTGTTGGGTATCTATTCATAGGTTTCAGTGGTTTTGCATTGATTTCAAGTTTCTTGTTTGTTTCAAACTTCTTCGGGATTTTGGCTGAAGAGAGACGAAAATCGTTGGGAGTTTTGAAGACAATAGGATTTACGAAAGGAAAAATGTTCTCAGTTCTTTTTCTTGAAGGAATTATTTACCTTATTTCGAGCGGAACAATCGGTGCTTTTTTAGGAATTTTTTTCGGTAAGTATTTGGTTTATAGAATAAACAAATTTACATTTACAGGAGAAGTTTTTGTCTCGCTTCAAGAAAATATAAACTTTTACATCACCGCAAGAACGGTTCTTTTAGGTGTTTTCGTCTCTCTCATAATTCCTATAATGATCTTACTATTCAGAAGTAGGAAATTCGCAAAGGTTCCACCTTACGAAGTTATAACTGGAAACATAAAGGAAGAACGCAAAAACTATCTGAGAATTATATTTGTTCTTATTTTTTTGTTACTCATCTTTTCTTTCAGATATTCGTACATTTATACGGTTGCTATAATCTTTCTAACTATTCCACTTTTTGTAAACAGCCACTTGATAAACTTTGTATTTGGAATATCTGCTATGCTTGTACTAATCCCGAAATTTGGTGTTGGTTCTGGGACCGAATTCTTGTTGAGAGCACTCTTTATACTTATAGGATCTGTATATGTTATTTTTTCGTTTTTGCCAGTACTGATTGAATTATTTAAAAAAATCAAAAACGTTCCTTTAATGATTGCAGTTGCTTACACTGAAAAATATAAGGTGAGAAATTTCGTGATCTTTCTCATTTACTCAGTTACTTTAGTTTTAGTTTTAGTAAGTGCGATTATACCTGAAAGTGTGTTTAGATATGTAGAATTGAAGAAAGGTGAAGGAGCTTACGGATTTGACTTCATAATAGTTGAAAATCCAATTAAATTCTTTTTTGGATCTTACAAGTATTTGAACGATGAGAAATTCAAATCGTACTTTGATTCACTCTCACCCATCCAGTTAGTTGAAGGACGTTTTGGAAACGAAACGAAAAAGTATTCTTTTATATTAGCAAACAAAGACATACTTGAAAACTTGAAGGTTCCGGGGTTGAACACTGAAGAACTAATGAAGGTTAAGCTAGACAAGTTCATAATTTTAAACAATAATTTATCTGTAAAAGATACGCCTAATATCACACTTAAAGGTATACTTCCTGCAATTTCGGGGACCTATCAAGACGAGTTTAAGGTGGTAGCTACATTCGACCCAGAACAAGCTTTGGTTCCCGTTGACGGTATAATAGTAGCTGAAGACAAAAAGATTATGGGGGCTTTAAGAGGATACGTTGGAAGAGTAAAAGACACAGAAAGTGCGATAAAAGCCCAAGAATTCGTTGCAAGCAAATTTGACGGAGCATTTTACATAACTGCAGAAATCGAGAGAATCTTTTCTTCTCTCGAAAACTTAGTCAATATGTCTCTTCAATTGTTTTATCTTGGTTTCATAGCTGGTTTTGCAGGGCTTGCAGTTATTACCTATAGAAACGTTTACGTTAGAAAGCGTGAAATTGGTATGCTAAGATCAGTCGGTACTTCCCAATATGGAGTGATGATGATCTTTGTTTTTGAGTCTCTTGCACTTATTACCGTTGCTATGCTAACTGCCATCCTATCAACTTATTTTATAGTAACTGACCTTACCGGATACGTTGCTGAAACACTCCAAGATTTCAAAATCATTGTCCCATTCTGGAAGACTTTTATAACTTTGGTAAGTGTATACTTCATTTCACTGCTGTTCGTAATTATCCCAGCAAGGTCTTCTTTAAGAGTTCCACCTGCTGAGGCTTTGAGAGTATTTGATTAACAACGCTTAATAGAGGAGTAGATAAAACAGATTAATCATTACCGGTACGAGTAGTGAAACTATAAAACCATGACTGAAACATACTAATGAATCTTCTTTGTCACCATAAGAAGAAATAACTCCAAGAAGCGTATCCATAGAAGTTGCTCCTGCAACGGATATCGATGCCCTAACGGAAAACTTTGAAAGTATTGGATTTAAAAGTATCGCATATATTTCTCTAAATATGTTTGACAAGAAAGAGATAGTACCAAGATACGGAGATACTAATTGAGAAATCATAATACCTGAAAGACTGTACCAACCAAATCCAGAAGATACTAAGAAAGTCTCCCTAATAGTAAGTTTTGTGAATAGGGAAACAAGGAAGGCACCTATGTAGGTGCCTATTAATGTCATTAATACTTGGTAGAGTATATCTCTGAAAAAACGCTTTTCTATTTTCTCTTTCGACAAGTCTAATCCGACAAAGATAACTATTGCATAAAGGATAATCTCTGTTGATTTTCCAGGGATAAACATCCCAAAGAATTTTCCAAAAACTACTCCGATTACCACAGAGCTAAAAAGAATTAATGAGCTAATCATAATTAGTCCTCCAAATCCCTTTTCTTAATTTTTCTACCGTATAAACCTGCAAAGACTGCGCTTCCAACAACCGTTGTGGTTGCAATTAAGAAAGCATATAGCGAAATTTCATCCAACCTTGAAATCAGTTCTTTATCTGAACCAATCCTAACACCGAGAGAAAAAAGCAAAAAAATAGTAAGTACGAAAATTAATCTGTATTTAGATATCCAGGTTGTGTTAAAAAATCTTCCCACTAAAAATCCTGCAAAAAACAGTAAAAAAACAAAAAAAACAATTCCAAGTCCGCTCATACTATCTAACTACCTTCCAAGAACAATTTTTCTTACCACTTCACCAACTCCACCATCGTTGTTCGAAGAGGTAATATATTTTCCAAAAAATTTGACTTCTTCTGGAGCGTTCGCCATAACTACTGGATAACCGACTATTTTCAAAAGTTCGATGTCGTTATAATTGTCACCGATGTACATAGTTTCAGAGTGTAAGACACCAAAATAATTTAGCAAGAAATTTAGTGCGTTTTCCTTTCCAGTTCCAGCACCGAAGAATTCATAGAAAACTTCATCGTCAATTCTGTTATTCTTTACGACACTTAAATAAGATTCGTTCTTTAAATAATTTACAACGTTTAGTATTTTGTTTTCATCACCAACCAAGGCTACTTCAGCAACATCGTCTATTATATAATCTAAGACATCGGATACGAAATTCAACCGCCAATTGTTGTGGTCCATATATCCTTTAAACGCACCAGAATAAGGTTGATCTATGTACATATCTTTTTCGGACAAAAAATCTTTATAAAGTATGTAAAATAGTCCTTCCTTTCTCGCAAGTTTAATTACAATTTTTGCAATGTCTGATTTCAACGGGGTTTGATACAGAATATTGTTTTTCTTCCACTCGTAAATAAATGCGCCATTTTGGAATATTACTGGCACATCCAAATTCAATTCTTCTATGTATTTTTTTGCAGAATGAAAGTTTCTTCCAGTTGCAACACTAACATGTATTCCATTTTGAACAGCTTCTTTCAGGGCCAATATGTTTTTTTCAGGGATATTTTTGTTATCGTCCAAAAGTGTACCATCAAGGTCGGTTACGATAAGTTTTACCATATTGCCTCTCCCTTATCTTGAAATAATTACTTTACTTAAATCTCCAGCGATTATTTGAACACCTTTTGGTTTGGAATCAGCTTCAATAACTTCAACTTTTTTACCTATCAATGAAGAATCAATTCGAAACGAAGTGTTAGAAACCTTTACTTCATCCATGAGTATTGAGTTTTCTATTTCGCAATTTTCTATCAAAACGTTATCTCCTATTGAAGTATAAGGACCTATATACGCGTTTACTATTGTACAGTTCTTGCCAATTATAACTGGTCCACGTACAACGCTCTTTGAAACGTCTGTACCTTCACCTATATATACTCTTCCTTGAATAATACTATCAGAATCAACGATTCCATTTATTTCATAGTTTTCTATAACCTCATCTAAAATCTTTCTATTCGCATCGATTAAATCTTCGGGTTTTCCGGTATCTTTCCACCAACCGTACACAACATGACCTTCAACTGTCCCTTTGTGTTGTATTAACCAATCAATAGCGTCGGTTATTTCATATTCACCGCGCCAAGATGGTTTTATATTAGCAATACCTTCGAATATCTCTTTTCTAAAAAGGTATAAGCCAACGATAGCCAAATTCGATATCGGTTCTTTCGGCTTTTCAACAACCTTTATTATTCTGTCCCCTTCCATTACCGCAACACCAAACCTGGATGGATCAGAAACTGGTGCCAGCATAATAAGAGCACTCAGTTCTTTCTTTTCTTCGAATTCTTTCACAAAAGGAGAAATGTCGTCAAGTATTAAGTTATCTCCTAAGTACATTAGAAAGTCTGAATCACCTAAGAAATCTTTTGCCATAAGAACCGCATGAGCTAATCCTTTTGGTTCTTCCTGCAAGATATACTCGAATTTTACACCGTATTGTTCACCAGTACCAAAAAATGCTTTAAAATCGTTTATGTTCTCAGGGCTAACTATCAATCCTATCTCAGTTATACCAACGCTTTTTATCTTTTCAATCGTGTAAAGTATAACGGGTTTGTTCGCAACTGGGATTAAGTGTTTTGCTGTTGTATAGGTAAGTGGTCTTAGTCTTGTACCTTTTCCAGCACAAAGAATAATAGCTTTCATATCTTAAGTCCCCCTTTTTTTCATATTTTGTCAACTTTTATTATACCATACACACTTTAAATTTGAATTTTGAGTACATAAATCAAACTCAAAAACCATCACGCATACCCGTATAAAAAAGTAAAAAGATGAGAACTCAAGAGAGAAAGTCAAAAAATCAGCGAAAATGGTTAGTTATTCTTTTGTGATATTTTTGACTATCTTCAAAATACAGTTTAAACTTTTAATGCACTAACTAAATTTGGAGGTGTTTTCATGACAGAAAAAGAAGTTTTGTTACTTGTCAAGAACAACGATATCGATTTTATTGATTTAAAAGTTGTTGATCTCTGGGGAAGATGGAGACACGTTACACTTGCAAAGACTAACTTTTCTGAAAAGACATTTAAAGAGGGCGTAGGGTTTGATGCATCAAATCTTGGATACGCTGAAGTTTTCAACAGTGATATGGTGATAATTCCTGATCCGAAAACCGCTATTGTAGAAGAATACAAAGGTGAAAAGGTGCTCTCTATGATATGCGATGTGTACGAAGTTGAGAATTTTACACCATGTTCGCACGATCCTAGAACAATCCTTAAGAAAACTCTTGAAAGCATAAAAGATATAGCTGATGAAGTTTATTTGGGACCCGAGTATGAATTTCATATCTTTGAAGATGTAAGGTATAAAGTAGCTAACAATCAGGTATACTTCGAAGTTGATAGTAAAGAAGGTTTCTGGAATTCAGAAGTTACAGGTGAATATTTTATCGGCAGAAAGAAAGGATACCATAGAATACCACCGTTTGATACTTTGATGGAAGTCAGAAACGCTATTGTCAAAAAACTTCTTGAATACGGAGTTCCAGTAAAATACCACCACCACGAGGTTGGAAGTTGTCAAGTTGAAATTGAACTTTCGTTTGTTCCCGCACTTGAAGCTGCGGATTACACTATGTTGGTTAAACACGTCGCAAGACTTGTTGGGCAAGAGATGGGTTACATCGTAACATTTATGCCCAAGCCTTTATACGATGAGGCTGGAAACGGTATGCACGTCCACCAATTTTTGAAGAAGAACGGAAAGAACATTTTCGATGGTGATAAACTTTACAATCTCTCGCGAGAAGCACTTTATTACACGGGGGGTATTTTAAAATACGCACCATCTTTGATGGCATTCACTAATCCTTCTACGAATTCTTACAGAAGACTTGTACCCGGTTTCGAAGCACCTACAAACGCAGTTTTCGCACTTGCAAACAGAACATCAGCTATCAGAGTACCCGCCTATGTAAAAGATCCTGAAAAAAGAAGAATTGAATTTAGAACTATAGATGCGACGTGTAATCCGTATCTCGCATTTTCTGCAATGATTTTAGCAGGCATCCAAGGAATTAGAGAAAAGATTGATCCCGTCGCTGAAGGATTTGGACCTTACGAAGGAGATACGTATGAAAAAGTTCTTAAACCGCTTCCAAAGAGTCTTGAAGAAAGTTGCTTAGCTTTGAAGAATCAAAATCATTACCTTACGACTTTTCCAGAAGACTTGATCAAACACTGGATTGTTAAAAAACTTGAGGAAGAAAGAAAAGTCTCAACGATTCCACATCCAGCTGAATACGACCTGTACTTTGACTGCTAAAATAAAGGCTCTCGTCAAAGAGAGCCTTTATTTATCTTCGAAAGAATTTCTTGAACTTTAATTACATACGGAACTTCAAGCCTTGCTGATTGGATTATATCTTCGTACTCGAACGCCTCTCGTGTTGGTTTGTCTAAAACAATTTTACCATTTCTCATAACAATAGTTCTTTCAAAAATTCGGTAGACAAAATCCATATCGTGAGTTATTGTTAGAACTAACTTACCCTCGTTCTTTAATATTGCTATAATCTCTTCCAACTTTTCAACAGATTTACGGTCTTGAGCTAAAGTAGGTTCATCGAGTATAACTATTTTACATTCCATAGCAAGAACAGAAACTATTGAAAGCAACTTTCTTTCAGAGAAAGATAAATCATGTGGGTTTCTATCTATTTTTTTATCCAGCCCAACTAAACTAAGATACTTTAGTGAATTCTCACGAGCTTTTTCGAAATCTAAACCTATATTTAAAGGTCCAAACAGAACTTCGTCTAAGACTTTGCTTTTGAATATTTGGTCATCAGGATTTTGAAAGACAAATCCAACAATTTTTGAAAGTTTTGCTACACTTACCTGCTTAGTGTTTAATCCATCAACGTAAATATCCCCACTTACGGGTTTCAAAAGTCCCTTTATGAGTTTTGCGAGTGTAGTCTTTCCAGCACCATTTTGACCAACGATTGCTGTTGGTCTGTTATCAAACTCAACGTTTAGGTTCTTCAAAACAGGTCTATCTTCTGAATAATAAAAGTACAAATCTTTTACCTGAATCAAACTCATCTGTCCACCAACTCTTCAAGCTCTTTTAGTGATACAGGATATCGACCATCTTTTTTTCTCAAACCGTGAATTTTACAAACTTGTGTTACTATTGGCTCTTTTATACCATCCAGCTCAATACCAGAATTAAACACGTTGATGGGTGTATCAAGAATTTTAATTTTTCCGTCTGAGAGTACCATTAGTCTGTCGGAAAATTCACATAATTTATCGATCTTGTGTTCAACTAAAACTATTGTATATCCATTGCTCTTGAGTTCCAAAACTATCTGAAAAATCTCATTTGTACTCTCAGGATCTAACTGAGAAGTAGGTTCATCAAAAATTAATATTTCAGGTTTCATAGCCAAAATGCTTGCTATAGCAACTTTTTGGAGTTGACCGCCGGAAAGTTCGAACGGATTTCTATCCTTTAATTCTTCTATCTTCAGCAGTTTCAGTACTTCTTCAACTCTTGAAATTATCTCATTCTTTGGAAGTGCCAAGTTCTCAAGTCCAAAAGCTATCTCTTCAAAAACAGTTTGTTTTGAACCAGTCATTTGGTTATATGGATTTTGAAAAACTAGACCTACTTTTTGATAAAGAGTGTTGTAGTTATTTTCATTTATTTCCCTTCCATCGATATATACCTTACCACCGAAGGCCCCTTTAAAAAAGTAGGGAACTATTCCAACCAAAGCAAAGCAAAGTGTGGACTTCCCAGAACCGTTTGATCCGATTATACCCAAAAGTTCGCCTTCTGAGACACTGAAAGATACTCCTTTTAGGGCTAATTCTTTTGAAGTAGGGTAACGATACTTGAGATTTTCTACAATTATCTTTTCCATAGCAGAATAACTATCCTCCAAAGCAAAGAGATTGTAATAGAAAGCCAGAGAATAACTTTTAGTTTTTTATCAAAAGAAGTATCTTTGTATTCGTTTAAGAATGTCTTTTTTGTTGTATGAAACCCACGAACTTCCAATGCGATAGCTCTTTCTTTTGCTGAAATAAGAGAACTTATGACAACTGGACCTATCAGTGGTACGAAAGCTCTGGCTCTTTTCAAAAGGTTTCCTTCGATTTCAAGTCCACGAGACCTTTGAGCGTCTAATATATCATCCATTTTGGAAATCATCTGTGGAATTATCTGAAGCACCGATTCTAAAACGTAACCGAATTTAGGTGGAAGTCCTCTTTGAACAAGTTCTTCAAACAGATTCTGTGGTTTTGTTGTCAAAACTAACAGTGCAAATGAAAATAAAAGATTGAGCATTCTAAGAGAAATTGTTAGTGCTCTAAAAACACCTTCTTTGTAAAAAGTGAGTCCAAATACTTTGAACAAGGGGGTAATGTTTTGATAATTGAAAAGACCTTGGATAATGAAAACTGTAAGCAATATTATTCCCACAAATGAAAGAACATATAGAGTACGTTTGAAAGTTTTTGACACTATAGTAAATGACAAATTTAATAAAAACAGTAAAAAGCCGACCATCAAACTGTCATATAGAAAGATGGTCAGCGTTATGAAGATAATATATAGGAGCTTATTTAAAGCTGTTGTTCTGTGAAGAAAAGAGTCTCCTTCTTTGTAAAGACTTAAATTTCTCAACTAATTTCCCACCTTAATCCAACAATATTGTGATTTATCACAATTTCTCAATCTCACTTTTTTCACTGTAAAGACTAATCAGATTTTTCGGGAGTGATTTGAAGATGTAGTAAGCTATTACCATAGAAATAACTTTGTCCGGGATGTCCACAACAAACTCATCTAAGAAAGATGCAAGCCAGATAGAAGTCTTTTTGGACATTAAGAATGCGAAAAGTGCATCTCCCCATAGATTTCCAGTCTGCCCTTCCCAGAATATTACATTTAATGGTGTTGAAACAACAGCAGCTACGACAGCAACAACAAATCCTGAAAAGATCGCAAGTGGAAGATTTTTAATCATATTTTTCATCATCAAGAAACCAACGGTTAAACCGATAGCGACACTTGTTAGTGCGTATACAAAAGATATTGGGTCAACAGTAACCCCGTAGATTACATTGTTAGCCGCACCACTGACAGCTCCAACAAAGGGTCCAGCAAGCATACCAGCGAGCATAGTACCGATAGAATCAAGCCAAAGTGGTAGTCTTAAAAGACTTGCAAAAAGCTTACCAACATAATTGATACCGATTGCAACAGGTATCAACACGATGACAGCCGTTGTAAATGTTGACTTTTTTGCCATAGTCTTTAATCCTCCTTTCGATTTGGAATAACTAGGATAAGTTTCCTCAGTTTTCATTATACTATATTTCTAAAGAAAAAGCATACTTTTCATACTGTCTAAACAGATTAAAAAAACGTGAAAAACTCTTAAATTCAGAAAGAAATCACTCCTTAAAGAGATTTTTTAGGTTAGCATATCTTCAAATCTACTATATAATAGTTATGGACCAATTCAACAAGATGAGGAGGTATCGAAAATGTGGGAAAACGTAAAAAAGACTGATCCTGAGATTTACGATGTTATTCTCAAAGAACTCGAAAGACAAGAATACGGTCTTGAACTTATAGCTTCAGAAAATTTCACATCCTTAGCAGTTATGGAAGCAATGGGAAGTGTTTTAACAAACAAATACGCAGAAGGTTATCCAAAAAAGAGATATTACGGTGGATGCGAGTATGTAGATATCGCTGAGACACTTGCAAGAGAACGTGCAAAACAACTTTTCAATGTAAAATATGCAAACGTACAACCACACTCAGGTTCACAAGCAAATATGGGAGCATATTTTGCAGTTTCACAACCTGGTGATGTCTTAATAGGTATGTCATTGAGCCATGGAGGACATTTAACACACGGTGCAAACGTTAATTTCTCCGGGCAAATTTACAAAGTCTATCAGTACGGAGTTGATCCCGTTACAGAAATGATAGATTATGACCAAGTTAGAAAATTAGCTTTAGAAGTTAGACCAAAGATAATAGTTGCCGGTGGAAGTGCTTATTCAAGAATAATAGACTTCAAGAAATTTAGAGAGATAGCAGACGAAGTTGGAGCGTATTTAATCGTCGATATGGCACACTTTGCTGGTTTAGTTGCGGCAGGGTTGTATCCTAATCCAGCAGAATATGCTCACATCGTAACAAGCACCACCCACAAAACTTTGAGAGGTCCACGTGGAGGTATTATCCTTACAAACGATGAAGAACTTTACAAGAATATAAACAAATCAATATTCCCCGGTATCCAAGGTGGACCACTTATGCACGTAATCTCCGCAAAAGCAGTTTGTTTCAAAGAAGCACTTACTGACGAGTTCAAGAAATATCAAGAACAGGTCGTCAAAAATGCAAAAGCATTAGCTAAAGCTCTTGAAGATAGAGGACTTAGGATTGTCTCTGGTGGAACTGATACGCATCTTATGTTAGTTGACCTTAACCCATTAAATGTTACAGGTAAAGCTGCAGAAACTGCTCTTGGTTATTGTCATATTACTGTTAACAAAAACACCATTCCAAATGAAATGCGTTCGCCATTTGTCGCAAGTGGTATCAGACTCGGAACCCCGGCTTTAACAACAAGGGGGATGAAAGAAGAACAGATGATTGAAATCGCCGACCTGATCGTTTACGTACTAAGAAACATCAAGGATGAAAATGGAACGATAGACGAAGACGTAGCAAAGAAAATTTCAACAAGAGTAATTGAGTTATGTAAAGAATTTCCACTTTATTCAAATAAAATAACGTTGTAAAAAGGGGGATCTGAGATGGTTGTAAGACCTTTTAGAGCTGTTAGACCAAGAAAAGATATGGTATCAAAAATTGCTGCGAAACCATACGATGTTGTTAATGAAGAACAAGCAAGAGAAGCAGCGAAGAATAACCCATATATTTTTTACAAGGTATCAAGACCAGAGATAAATTTTGAAGAAAAAAGATCAACAACAGATCCGGAAGTCTTAGAAGCAGGTAAAAAACATCTTGAATGGTTAATAAAAGAAGGTTATATGTTCCAAGAAGATAAACCAGCAATATACATTTATAGACAGATTTGGAGAGGACACATTCAAACAGGATTTTTTGCAACTTTTTCGGTAGATGAGTATTTGGCTGATAAAATAAAGAAACACGAATTAACAAGAAAAGATAAAGAAGATGAAAGAGCAGCACACGTTAGAGCAGTTGGTGCACATACAGGACCAGTATTTTTAATGTACAAGTCAAGACCAGAGATTGACAATATTATCTTAGAATACGCTGATGGCGAACCAGAGTACGATTACATCGATGAAACAGACGTTGAACACATAGTTTGGGTTGTAAAGGACGAAGAAAAAATTAAAAGACTTGTCGATGCCTTTAAAGATGTCGATGCTTTTTATATTGCTGATGGTCATCACAGAGCAGCAGCAGCAGTTAGAGCGGCACAAGAATATAGAAAGGAAAATCCAAATCACACAGGAGAAGAGGAATACAACTTCTTCTTGGCAGCACTCTTCCCACACAATCAGCTTAAAATACTCGATTACAACAGAGTTCTCAAGGATTTGAACGGAAATTCCAAAGAAGAATACTTTAAAAAAGTATCTGAAAAATTCAATATCGAAGAAGTTTCAGGTTTGTTCAAACCAGCTAAAAAACATGAATTCGGAATGTACATAGATGGAAAATGGTACAAACTTACTCCAAAAGCGGGAACTTACAACGAGGAAGATCCAATAGAATCTTTGGATGTTTCAATACTGCAAAACAACCTTTTGGCACCGACACATGGTATTGAAAACCCAAGAACTGATAAGAGAATTGATTTTGTAGGTGGAATCCATGGAATAGAAGAACTTGAAAGAATTGTTAATATTGGCGAAGCTGTCGTTGCATTTGCAATTTATCCAACATCTCTTGAAGATTTGTTGAAAGTTGCGGATGCTGGTAAGATAATGCCACCAAAATCCACTTGGTTTGAGCCAAAATTGAAGAGCGGAATTGTTGTACATTTAATATGATAAAACAAAAAGCACACTTAAATACAGGCGAGCTTAAAAGCTCGCCTTTTATAATTTTTTATGTGGTGATTTTATTTGATTTTTGTGGTAAAATATACTTGGAAGCCTTTTAAGGAGGTTGGAAAGATGAAATTCTTAGATGGGGTCACCGTAAAATATATACGGAAGGATCAAATCGAAAACTACCGAAAAGTTCAGAAAAAAATCTCAGAAGTTATTGAAAGTAAGCTTCACTTCGAACCATCAAACAGTAAGTACTTTGGAACGTACCGCCTAGAGTTTTACATTGTGGAAAACGAAGTACCAACGATCAAACTCAACGGTTTTGTTTTTGCTGAAAATCCATTGGAATGGTTAATGAACAGGGAAAATCAAAACGAGATAAAGATAAAAGAAGACTTTCATTTGGTAGAAACCGAGTTTGTTGAGACATTTGATGATGAGTTAGTTAAAGCGATATCTGCTGAACAATTCAAAGTTTATGTCTTCGTTCAAAAGGAAAAAGCACTTGAATTGACTCTTCATCAACTTGTTCTTGAAGGATTGAAAAAGTTACTTCTAGTACTTTACGATGAAGATGTAGATATTTCTAACTATGAAGTTGAACTTCAAGGTGAGATAACAGACTATTTCCTATAACAGGTGGTGAATTAAATTGTCGAAAGATGTGGTCGGATTACTTTCCACACCTGGAAAGAAACACAATTCAATAAAGGAAGCGTTGATATTTGTTAATTACGATATTATCGAGTATGAGTCGTTAACTAATGTCGTTTTGAACCCACCTGATCTTTTAATTATTAACGAACATAACGAGGATATTGTGTACGAATGGATAAAATTTCTAAGAAAAAACCCGATATTCGAAGATATTCCAATCATTTTGGTAACATCTTCAGCCGAAGAGGATTTAATGATGAGTGCCTTTCAACTTGGAATAAACGATTTTATAGTTCTCCCAGCCAACTCCTTGGAGGTCATCTCAAAAGTAGCTACTCATCTTGAATTAAAGAAATCAAAAATTCGGATAAAACAACTCTACGAGGAATTAACGGAAAGTCTTAAGATAGCTTCACTCACTCAGCATGTGACAATTCCACCAAATCTTTACGTAACAGATAAATACTGGTTTACATCGATTTATCAACCTGTACAATTTATTGGTGGAGATGTCTTTGATATAATTCCATTAGATGATGGTTCAGTATGTTTTTATATGGCGGATGTTTCTGGTCACGGAATAGCTCCTGCGATGTTAACTTTTGCCGTCAAAACTCTTATCGAAAGTATAGTTAAAAAGGAAAGAAAGCTATATGAAATAGCGAATCAACTTCAGGAATCTTTGCGTAGTGTTATGAAAGAAAACTACTTAACTATTTTTCTTGGAATTCTTAAAGATAGTATCTGTGAGTATATAAATTGTGGGCATCCTAACATCATTGTTTACGATGGAAATAGATTCTCGGAAAAAATAACTAAGAATAACCTTCCAATTGGGTTGTTCGAGTATCAATATACATCTGACGATGTTAGTTTTTTCGAAATTGATTTTAATAAAGCATACGTAGTTTATACTGACGGTGTTTATGCAGGTTATGAAAAAAAAAGAGATACTAAATTAACCGCCGTTGAAATGTTTTTGAAATACTTGAATACCAACCTAACAAGTTATTGTGGAGAAATAATTCCTTTTAAGATTAATAGAGAAATAAAAAAGATTTTTAGAGTTATCGAGGATGACTACTCAATTATGACTTTTGGTAATCTTGGTGATACTTATTTTTATTTGAACAACAATGAAGTTAAGCAGAGAGGTTTTGACACATTGCTTGAAAAAATAAAACAGTTAACTTTAAAGTATTCGATAGACGAAACACAACTTTTGATTGTCAGAAAACCGTCTGAAGTTTTAATGATTTCCAAAAATCTTGAAACTGGGTATATTTTAAAACACTTGGGAACATCTATATCTTATCAAGCAGAAAACTTTATGATCACACGAATTTTTGAATGATTCAAGAATATTAAAAAGTTACTATTTCAAAAGATCAAGGTGGTAGAATGAATCGTCAAGCATTTGAAGTTACATCTACAAATATTGAGTTAATTACAAGAAAAGCTTTTCAAATATTTCAAAGTCAAATCGCAGAAAATGAATTTTCTGAACAACAACTATCTTTTTTATTAGAAGCTCTAAAATATCACTTGATCTACACTTTTGAAAGTTTGAACTTTGACTCGGAATTGATACTTAGTGATTACATTGCCTGGACTGAGAGTATGTTTGAAAAATTCAATATTAGTTACGATTTTTTGATAAAATCGTTTTCTGCAATAATTTTTGCGATAAGACAAATTTACGGCGACGATGAAGCAGACGTTGCGAAAAGAATATTAGATTTGGCTTTTCTAAATTCACGTATTTTAAAAACGACTGAAACTATTTTTAGGCTTAAGTTTGAGGAAGATATAAATCGTTACATAAATTGCGTTTTGTCATATGATAGAATAGGAACTCAAAGGATTATTGAAGAACTTTTTGAAAAAGGTTACGATTTAAAAACTATTTACTTCGATTTTTTTGGGACTCTTCTTGAAAAAGTAGGTTTAATGTGGCAAAAAGGTGATTTATCTATTTCTGAAGAGCATCTTATCACCGGCTGGACAGAGTTTTTGATAACAGAACTTTCCACAAAAGCTCAAAAATCCAAGAAAAACGGAAAAACTGTAGTCGCAACTTGCGCACCAAAAGAACTTCACGAGGTTGGTTTAAAAATGATATGTAATTTACTTGAAATAGATGGTTACGAGGTTTTTTTCTTGGGTTCAAATATTCCATACAATGATATTGTAAATTTCGTTTTAAATAAAAGTCCTGAAGCATTACTGATATCTTCAAGTATGTTTTTTAGTGTAGGTGAAGTAAAAAATATAATTGAAAAAGTTAGATCTTTTGAAACAGAAAAAGACATAAAAATAATTGTCGGTGGTAGGACGTTTGATATGGATAAAAACTTATGGAAAAAACTTGGAGCTGACTTTTACGCTAATAACTACAATAAATTAAAAGACTATCTTGATAGCATTTGATAATGTTTAGTTTTGGTGGTGAATAATTCAGAGTGCATGAGATTATTTTAGGGATTATTTCAAATAATTTTGAAACAATTGATTTTTTTGAGCAGGCACTTAACGATGGAAAATATAAAATTGAAAAATATGATTCTGCCTGGAGTGTTTTACTTAAACCGCCAGATATTTTGCTAATAGATGGTACTAACGAAGATCTGGCAAACGAATGGGTAAAATTTTTTAGAAGTAAACAAATATTTGATAATACGCCTATTTTATTTATTACTTATGAAAATAATCAAGATAAATTATCTCAAATATTTCAAGCTGGTGCTAACGATATAATAATCTTACCTTCAAGTGGTCTTGAAATTAATCTAAAAATATCGACGTATAACGAGCTAAGACAATCTAAGTTACAAACGAAGAAACTGTACGAGGAACTAAAAGAAAGTTTGAATTTTGCTTCTCAAACTCAAAGATTCTCTCTTCCGCCAAGTCTATACTTTGGGAAAAAGTATTGGTTTGCTTCCATTTATCAACCTTTCCAATTTTTAGGTGGAGATGTGTACGATGTTGTACAGTTTGAAAACGGTGATGTATGCACTTACGTTGCCGATGTATCAGGACACGGCGTTGCACCAGCATTGTTAACATTTGCGATCAAAACTCACATTCGAACAATTTTAGAAACGGAACGACAACCGGATTTAGTTATTAACAAACTCCAAAAATCTCTTTCAAGTATCTTAAAAGACTATTATATTACAATATTTTTTGCGTTCTTGAAAGACAATGTTTGTGAATACATAAATTGTGGACAACCAAATATTATCGTTTATGATGGTAAGAATTTTGCTGAACTGGATACAAAAAATAGTTTTCCGATAGGACTTTTTGAATATACTTATACATCAGAAAGCATAGGACAATTTACACTTGAAGATACAAAAGTTTATTTACTTTACACTGACGGAGTCTATTCTTGTTACGAGAGAGTTCGGGAAAAGAATAAAACTGCACTTCAAATTTTTTTAGAGTACTTAAATTCTGACATATCTGGTTACATACCTGAGACATTTCCATTCAAAATAGCTTACGATATCAAGAAAATATCTAATTCTACGACAGATGATTTTTCAATTTTGACTTTCGGAAAGTTGACAACTTCAAATCTTTATGGAAAACTTAACGAAGAAGATTTCAAAAAGTTGATCAAATGGCTAAGAGACTCTTAATTTGATGGAGGTTAACATTTATGTTAAAAACAATAATATATCTTCCAATAAAACCTGAAATTGCGAAAGAACAAAATCTTCCGCTCAAATTACCTGTTTTGGCGGAAGATTTTCCGCTTATAACAGAAATGAATCGGATTCCTCTCGATGTTATAATTCGAGGTCTTGAAGCTCAATACGAGATCGAGAAAATTGACTACTGGAAAAGCTATCTTTCTTTTTTCTACTACGAAAAATTCAAAGAACAACTTAATATCGGAAATTTTGAAAGTTGCAAAGAATTTCTTGAAAAAGCAAAAAATATTATGTACGATTACCGATATCATTTTTACTTCGCTTTGTTCTATGTAAAGCAAAAGAATTACGAGATTGCAGAAGTTGAATTGAAACAAGCTTTAGCTATGAACCCACACTCTCCGTTGGTTTTCTTTGAACTTGGGAATCTATTGTTTTTGAAAAAAGAATACGAAGAAGCATTAGAGATGTACGAAAAATGTGTTAGGTTAGAACCAGATTTCACATTGCCAATAATGAAGATTGGAGATATCTACTTAGAGAACGGTCAACTAAAAGATGCTGAATTCTTTTACTTGAAAGTTCTTGAAAAAGAGAAAATTCCGGAAGTTTTCCTCAGACTTGGTGTATTATACAATTTACAGCAGAGATATGAAAAAGCAGAAATGGTTTTTAAACAGGGATTGAAATATGGAGATAATCCAGAGATAAAGTACAACTTGGCGTATGCATTGACAAGAAATGGTAAGCACTTGGAAGCTTATTCTATTTTACTTGAACTATCAAAACTTAGCGAAAATGAAGATGTGTTAAACGAACTTGCACTTGTTCAAAAAAATATTGGTCTTTATGAAGAAGCTTTGGAAAATATAGCGAAAGTGAAAGAAAAATATCTTGAAAATTATAAGACTATATCGCTTTTAAATGGTATTGAATTTCCAGATTTTAAAAACCCGTTTGAAGGTCTTGAATCAAAACTCGAAAAGCTTGATTTTCCGTTTAAAAATAATCTAAATACAATATTAGAAATAACCGACGACAACGGTTATGTTGTTCCTGGACTTATTAAAGAAATCTTGGGAGTTGAACCTGTTAATCAAGATATAGAAGATACAAATTTAACATACATAGGTTTGCTTTTAGCGGGTATCTATATTGCAGGTGACAATCCTTACCTTATGGAACGTAATGCAACCCTTATAACAGTTTCTCTTATGGGAACGGGATTACCATTAGCGGCCTCAAGGGTTATCTTAAGAACTTATCAAAATTTGTTACTTGGTGCTGATTTTGAAGAATTTTTTGGTGGAATCATAAAAGAAACGAGCGAACTTCATTACAAGTTTGCCAGAAAAATCGCCAAAGAAATTAACGAATCTATTACTCAGAATGATCTGGAAAGTGAAAGTCTTTCCAATTTTGTTATTTTACTTTTAAAACTTACTAAAAATGGTTTTAAAAACATAGATTCACTATCTGAGAATAAACTTGAATATATCAAGTTTTTTAGAGATATCTCCAAATTATAGTTCTACGTGTTTCTAACCACAAGTTCAACATCTAAAACCACAGAATCTTGAATTTCTTCATTTAAAAGCATTTTGAAAGCAAATACTCCTAATTTGTATCTGTCCACCCTAACAGTAGTTAGTGGTGGATCTATTATTGTAGAAAACACAATGTCGTCAAATCCGGTAACAAAAACGTTTTTACCAACATTTATTCCATTTTCTTTCAAAACTTTAAGTACAGCGTAAGCAAATATGTCGTTGTAGCAGACTATTCCGTCAAAATGCGCACCGGATTTTACAATTTCTTTGAATGAATTATAAACGTTCTCAAAACCTTCTTCCAAATAAAAGACTTTTCCATCTAATCCATATTTTTTCAAAACACTTTTGTATCCTTCTTCCCTTAGCTTTGCGGATATCTTATTTTTGGTTGCATTCAACATTATTATTTTTTTACAACCTCTGCTAACTAAGTATTCTGTTGATAATTTAGTTCCTTTTTGGTCATCCGGTCTGATACTAATCAGCCCTGGGCAAGATGAACCGATGACAATAATACGCGTTCCTGATTGCTGAACTTTCTTTAAGTATTCCCAATTTTTTTGGGTTGAGGTTATTATAATCCCTTCAACTCTTCTCTCTAACATTCTCTTTATTATTTGTCTTTCCCTTTCAGGGTCTCTATATGTGTTCGAAAGAATGGTTTCGTAGTCATTTTTCCTTGCTTCGTCTTCGACACCACAAAAGACGTCAGCATAAAATGGATTTGAACTGTCGAAAACAATAATTCCAATAGTCTTGTTTTTCTTAGTTTTTAAAGACAGAGCAGTCAAGTCTTTGTGATAATTTAGTCTTTCAGCTACAGCTAATATTTTCTCTCGAGCTTCTTTGCTAACATACTTCGCCCCACGTAGAGCTCTTGAGACTGTATTTATTGAGTAACCACTTTCTTTGGCAATTAGTTTTATCGTAACTTCTTCTCGGTCTATCTTTTTCAAAGTTTTCACCCACTTTTATTATTTAAAGTTTTCATCCTCTATTTCTTGAACAACTTTAAGAGCATTTTTAAGAAACTCTTGTCTTTCAGGTGGGAAACCTTCAGTAAATTGAGCTTCAAGCCATCTATCTAACATATCAATAGCTTGTTGGGGTGCAAGTAACCATCCTCCCATCGTTAAAACGTTTGCATTGTTTATAACCTTCGCCATCTTAGCACTGTAACTACCCTCTACAACTGCCGCGTAGACTCCTTTGAACTTATTAGCAACTATAGCCATTCCCATACCAGTTCCACAACATAGAACACCTCTTGGAAATTCACCACTCTGGACTCTTTTTGCAACTTCAGGTGCAACTTCATAGTAGGATTTGAATCCGTTTAAGTCGGTAAGACCCACGTCTAAAACTTCAAAACCTTTCTTTATCAAATGTTCTTTAAGAGCTTCTTTCAATGTGAACCCAGATTTGTCCGAACCGATAACTATCTTTTTCTCCATCTTCAATCCCTCCACTGTAAGTAATCTTTGTATTCAACTTTTTCAAGTGGTTTAATACCTAACCAAGCAATTACTTCCATAACCTCGTTTAGATAGTTTCCTTTTACGAGTGTGTAGTGATGTTCGAATTTGTGAAACATTATCGTGCTTATCAAATCTAAAACACTTATTTTCTCTCCATTCAAAGAAAGTTTTCCTAACCAACCTCTACTTCCATCAAAGCTTTCTTTAGTATCTCCTACAAACTCTCCATTCAAAACAAGTGCTTTTGTAAGGTTTTCAGTGAATCGCATAACTGTTACTGGAGCAGGCTCAAAGACAGTACTTCCAACTGGTGCCATCTCAAGCCAACCTTTTTCCGGATCTTTAGGACCTGGGTTGAAATGTTTTTCAAGTCTTACTTGCTTTCCGTAAGATTTGTTTCCGATACCACAGTGCCATAGGAATATTGTATTATCGGTAGTATCAAAATCAGATAAATCAAGTACTGTTGGAGGATAATTGGCTATTTCCTTAAGCAGCATCATACTCAAAGTACTGTATACATCTCCTTCACACGTAGTTATCATTCCCATTTCAGTAAGGTAACCAAAAGCGGCACATGGTACCATACTCAATTCAGTTCTAAATTTAGGCCAGCACGCAATGGCAAAAGCATCGTACCCATCTTTTTCCCTAAGTTCATAGACTGTTTTGATGAGTGCAGCCATCTTTGGAAGTGATTTTAATGAAAGTTGATCGATCGAAGAATAGTAATTGTTTATTTTTTCTATAAACTCTTCGATATTTTCCTGTTTTAATATTCTTTCTTTAAGGTCTCCAAACTCCATAGTTGATACTTTAACACCCAATGTTTTCTTTATCTTCACTGGGTCATAGACCAAGTTATCAAAACCTGGTGCCCAACCGCCTATTAGAAGAATCTTTTTGCCTTCCAAGTTTTTAAGAGCTTTCAAAGCTTTGACAGTTGTTTTGAACCTGTCCAAGAAAAGTGGATTTTCAGGGTGACCATAGAACCATTTGAATTTTTTGTTGACTCCCTGAACTGACATTATACTTGCGTTCATATTCATAGCGCAGAAAGAATTTAGAGGAAGTGGACCAGCCTTTGTTGGTTCTGGCAAAGACCAAAGACCTATCTTTGTATCAAGTTCAGATAGGGTTTGTATTAAATATCCAGAAGAGAATGAAACGTTTAGTATCAAAAGAAAGTCTAAGTTTTGTTCTTTAAGTTCTTTTAAGGCATTTTCTGCATCTTGAACAGTTACAATGAAGTCCTTCTTGTAGTAAAATTCAAAATCGAGCTCTTCTGACAACTTTTGTAGACCTTCAACGCATCTTTTGTATTCTTTTTCTTTATCTCCGCGGAAATTCAATTGTATTAGTCCAACTAAGCCAACTTTGAATTTGCTCATAATTGCAGATTTCCTCCTTTTCTCAGAAATACAGGTGGTTCTCCAATTTTTGCAGGTACTGTATGTTCTCCTTTTCCAAATACCTTTCCACTCCAAAGGTGTATCCATTCATCGTCTGGCAAATAGACGTTCCACTCATCGACCGATGGCTTTATAACAGGAGCCACTAAGATATCTTCACCAATGAGAAATTCGTATTTTTCGTTGTATTCCCTTTCACCTACATAATGATACCAAAGTGGTCTGATGATAGGTTTTCCTTCGTTGTAGTATTCAACAGATAGTTTTTTGAAATAATCTTTGAGTTTCACATGCAAATCAGTCATTTTTACAAAATGTTTTATTACTTCCTCGTCATAATCGAATTGGACATTTTCATCTGGCCAATTTCCCTCGTGAGATCTCATAACTGGCGTGAAAACAGCAAGTTCAGTCCAACGCATAAACAGTTCTTTACTTCTGGTCGTTCTAACAATATCCGGAACGTTTTTGGCAAGTGTTGTATAACCACCGATGTCTGAATGAATAAAACCTGCGCCAATTGTTGAAAGCGAAAGCGAAGCTGGAATAACTGACGGAAGTCCATCATCCAAAGACCAGGTAACCAATTGATCCCCATTCCAAAAGAGTCTGCTGTATTTAGTACTTCCCGTGTATCCCGCTCTCATAAAGTAGATAATATCGTCGTAGACTCCAGCTTCTTTTGTAGCTTCGTAATTTAATTTTGCCCAAAGAGCAGGATACCTATTGTGAAAGATTTCAGCACTCTCACCTGAATAAAGGACGGCATCTGTAGGTAGATATTCTCCAAAATCTGCCATCCAACCTGAAAGTCCAATACCTATCATATTCTTCTTTATAACATTTTTCAACCATTCGTAAGCTTCAGGGTTTGTTAAATCAACAACAGCTGCTGGAAAGGTCGTTACAACTACGTGATATTCACTTCCATCCTTCTTCCGTATAACGTAACCTTTTTCACTTGCTTCTTTGTAAAGATTCCCTTCTAATGCCAAAAATGGATTTATGTACCCAAGAACGCGTATTCCTTTTTCTTTAAGTTTCGCTATTGTTTCTGGAAGGTTGGGATACAATTCTTTCGAATATTCCCAGTTCCACATCAGTTGCTTGCCAAACGTTGTAACTCTTTTGCCTTCCCAGTCCTGAATCCAAACACCTGCGATTTTCAGACCAGCTTTTCTCATTTTTTCTATTTTTGAAAGCATTATCTCTGTTCCACCTTGGATTCCAAGAATTGCACCATCGTAGACCCAGTCCGGTAACGGTTCTTGTCTACCAATACGATCACCGAGTTTTTTTATAACGTCTTGTATAGAATTTGCCGGATAAATTTCAATTTCGATTGGAAACTGCCATATCTCAAGTTCAGAACAATTTGATTTTGAAAAATCAAAAGCCATATAAGAACTACCGTTGACGTGACAATAGTAGTTTTTTGAAGATACAAAAGTTGGTTGTGGATAGTAAGTTGTCCACCAATCTCCACCTGCATCATCTTTCCAATTTGCAAAATGTGTGATTATATCTTTTTTATTTCTTCCAACACCTTGTTCTGAGACCCAAAGTGGTACTTTTTTACCCTTAAGATTGAATTCAGAGAACTGTTCGCCACATCCGTAAATGTATTCGTCTTTTGACGATGGAAGTCTTAGCCAGACTCTGTTGATATTAACTTTTTCGTCTGTAGACGAGAAGTTTAATTTATAAACACCATCTTCAACCTTTATTTCGACTTTTATTAAGTCATCGAATAACACTGAATTTTCGGACAGTACTTTATACTTTTTTACTTTCACTTTTTCTTCAAGTTCATCTACGATAGTAAAGTTCCCATGAGACATACAATAGTTAGCTTTTCCATACCCATAGCTTAAGAGTGGTAGAAAATCAGAATGAGTTAGGACAACATTACCAAGTTCGATATACAGTCTACCATTCTGTTCTTTTACCATCGAACTCATCTCCTTGAAATAAGCTCTTTTGCCTTTTGGTAGATATCTTTTGCCGTGAGATGATACTTTTCCATCAGAAATTGCAACGTTCCAACTTCTCCAAAGTGGTCTTGGATTCCAATAAATTCCATTGGAACTGGATATTCTTTCACAACAACTTCGGCAACAGCACTACCCCAACCGTTTATAACACTATGGTTTTCAGCTACCAAAATTCTTCCAGTTTCTTTTGCAGCTTTTACAATTTCTTCTCTATCCACCGGTTTAAGTGTGTGCATATTGAGAACCCTAACTGAGTAACCTTCTTTTTCAAGTTCCTCAGAGGCTTTCATAGCTTCTTTAAGCATAATTCCAGAAGCTATTATTGTTAAGTCTTTTCCGTCCTTTACTTCGTATATCTTCCCAAGTTCGAAATTTTGATCCCCGTTGAAGAATATCTCTTTCGTTTTTCTATTAAGTCTCATATAAACCGGTCCACTGTCGTGTTCAACTATTTGTGGAAGCAACCCCGCAAGTTGGACTACGTCAACAGGTTCAACCACAATCATATTCGCAAGGTTTCTCATTATTCCTGCATCTTCAAAACTCATATGAGTACCGCCGTTAAGTTCAGCCGTAACTCCTGGATCGGTTCCACCAATTTTAACCGGCAAAGCTGAGTATGAGATAGAAATAGTTATCTGGTCAAATCCTCTACGTGTTGCAAAGGGGGTGAATGAATGTGCGAAAGGTATTCCGCCCATATTTGCAATACCTGCAGCGATTCCCATCATATTGGCTTCTGCAACACCAACATCGATAAATCTGTCAGGAAATCTTTCTTTAAAAGGAGTTGTCCCTGAAGCTTTCATAAGGTCCGCTTCCAGAACCCAAATTCTTTCATCTTTTTCAGCGAGTTCACAAAGCAGTTCAGCGTAAACTTGTCGAAATTCTTTTCCCTTGACTGTTTCTAAATTCAGTCTCATATTAGTTCCACCTCTTTTGTTAACTTATCAATCTCTTTTTTCAGCTTCTCTACCGCACTTTTCCATTGTTCTTCCGTTACTGGCATATTGTGATTCGAAAGTTTTCCTTCACAAAAGTCTGCACCTTTTCCTTTTATTGTGTTTAGTATTATCATTGTTGGTCTTTCTGTTTGAGATTTTGCTGACATTATTGAATTATAAATGTTCTCAACGTCGTGTCCATCGATTGAATAAACATTCCATTTGAAAGCTTTAAACTTATCAGTAAGCGGTTCTAAGCTGTTAAGATTTTCTACGTAGTCATCTATTTGCATCTTATTGTAGTCCATAAAGACTATTAAATTATGTAACTTATGGTTTCCAGCGTACATAAGAGCTTCCCAAATTTGCCCTTCTTGAGCTTCACCATCTCCTATTAGCGCATATATAGTGACTTCTGGAAGATTTCTCTTGGCGAATATTGCCATTCCAACCGCAACTGAAAGTCCTTGACCTAATGAACCCGCAGTCATATCAACTCCAGGTGTTTTCAACCTATCACAATGACTTGGAAGGTTTGTATTGGGTTTATTAAGCGTGTCAATCCATTCTCTTGGAAAATACCCAAGTTCAAGAAGTGTTGAGTACAGTGCAGGGCCTGCGTGACCTTTTGAAAGGACAAATCTGTCTCTCTTTTCCCAGTTTGGATTTTTTGGATCTATTCGCATAACTTTAAAATAGAGAACGGATAGAACTTCAGCAATAGAAAGTGAACCTCCAATATGTCCAACACCAAGCTTACCAATCATTTCTAAAATGTTAATCCGTATCTGTGTGGCTTTCGCTTTTAAATACCTTATCTCCTTTTCGTCCATTTTTTTAACCTCCTTAAAGGATTTTGAAAAGCATCTCTGTTAATTGTTCTTTACTTAACTTTCTCGGTGTAAACCAGATAATATTTGTCTTTAAAGCTTCAGCAATAATTTTTTCTAAGTCGCTTTCTTTAACACCGATTTCTGAAAGTTTTGTTGGAGCCTTTATTCTATTCATTAAGGATCTTAATTCTTCTACAAAAGATTTAACCGAAGAATAACCAAGATATTTTATGAATCTGTTCATAAGTTCTTTATTCTCTGGATACACGAACTCGATAAGTGACGGAATAGTTATCATACACGCAAATCCATGCTCAAGACCAAAATAAGAAGTTAATGGGAAACTTATAGCGTGTGCTGCAGTTGTACGAGTTTGACTGAAAGCAACACCGGCCATTGTAGCAGCTAAAGCCATATTATCTCTCGCATTTAAATCCCCGTTGTATGATTTCTCAAGGTTTTCAAGAATTATCCTCGCTGCTTCCATCGCTATAGATTGACTGAAAGGCTGTGTCGTTGTAGCCCAGTATGATTCTATTGCATGAACTAACGCATCGACTCCCGTAGTTGCAACCACACGTGGTGGAAGTGAATAAGTCAATGTTGGATCTATAATAGCTTTGTCAGCCCAGAAATAATCGCTTGTCATAGGTTTTTTGATACCTTCGTGCGTAAAAACGGATACGTTCGTAACTTCGCTCCCAGTACCGGCAGTTGTTGGGACAAGCACCAACTTTCTTTTTCTTACTAAGAATTTTTTCTTACCCAAAAGATAGTCTTCTATGGTCTCATCTCTTTGAAGGCAAGCAACAGCTTTTGCCACGTCTAATGAGCTTCCACCACCGATTCCTAAAATGGAATCGGGTTGAAATTCGTTAACTAATTGTGCACAATTGTTTACAAGCTCAACTGAAGGATTGGGAACTACTTCGTCGAAGATAAAAAGTCTTTCCGCCTTTATACTTTCTGCAAATTTTTTGACAGCCTTATCTACAACAACAAAAACACTTTTAAACTCAATTTTTTCTAAAAGTCCTTTCTCAAAGTTAATATCAACAGGATTGAAAAATCGCATCTCTCCACCTCCAACTAATTCTGTTTATTATTTGTGATAAAACGTTGTTTTAAGACAAGTGCAACCGCTGAAAATATTATCAATAGCATTCCTAAGAATTGATTTAGATAGATATCTACTCCTCTCAAAAAGTCAATTATCATAACGTATACTGGTATCAGAAGCAAAAAAGTTCTAACAATCCAAACAGGGAACTTCCTAAGAGTTGCATAGTAAACTATGTATATCAAAGTCTGAAAGACACCTGCTAATATAAGATATGGGATTCCTTTTGTTGAGAATGTAAATTTAGAACCGAAAAGTGGAAAAACTAATACAAAGAAAAAGAGAGTAAAAAAGTTATTGTAATAACCTATCACAAGATCACTGACGCCCTTTTTTTGAACATTACGAATAACAAAAGCATTTAAAGCTATAGCAAAAGCACTCACTAAAAAGAGAAGATCTGATATTGCGAAGTGAAAATCCTTTAAACTTTTTGTCATAGAAACAACAACACCGATAAACGCACTTACAGTTAGAAATGTATCAGTTATACCAAGTCTTTCTCCTAAAAAAGACGCTATAATATTCGAAAAAAACACGTCCGTTCTTAATAGTACTGCACCTTTGGAAGCCGCGGAGAACTTAAGCCCCAAAAACGCTGTTATATCGAGAACAAACCCAAGAAAACCTATCAAAAGTAAACTTTTAAAATTCTCTTTTTTTGGAAGTAGTTCGTTTGTTCTTTTTAGGTATTTGAAAAGTGCAAGCATTATTCCAAGCGTTACAAGTCTAATGAATATACCGACAGTAAATACATCAGCATAATTTGTAGCAAGCTTTGAGAATATGTAATAAGAACCCCAGATAACAACTAAAAGAAGTAGCGATAATATCTTAGATCAACTCCTTCGAAAGTTCGCTTTCAAGTTGAGTATCCGTTTTTCCTTGTCTTCTATTTTCAAGGTATCCAACGAGTTTTTTGTGAATCGAAGGAACAATTGGGAACTTATAGGCAAAATACGCACTAATGGATAAGATTATTAGCGGAGCGAACGATACGATAAGTCTAATTGTAAGGATAACATTCGGAGCTTGTTGTTCAAGTTTCGAATCATATCCTACACTTCCAAGTATAAAGAGAATTACAGCTTGGATTACAGCTGAAGCGATTTTTCTAACAAAAGTGATTAAACCACTGAAAGCACCTTCTCTTCTCTCTTTGAACAAAAGTTCACCTACATCTGTAACATCTCCAAACATAGCGTGTGGCATAACTGCAACAGCTGAAACTCCACTACCGACTACCGCTGCGAAAGCGAGTAGTAAGAACAACGAAGGTTGTGGTTTTACAATGAAGAAAATTAGCATAGCTCCAATTGTCCAAATAAGAAAACCTATAAGCCAGGAAACTTTTTTACTGAATTTACGAGCTATAATTGCGTAGACAGGCAAGAAAATTATTTCTGAAATCAAAAGTGTTCCGAGTACAAAAGGTAGCCAAGCTTCTTTTCCCACGTACCATTTCATAAAGTAAGCGAAGATAACTGATACAACATCTATCGCCAAATATGAACCTAAGAAGATGAATAACAAATATCTGAAGGATTTTATTTTGAAAGGTTCAAACAATGTTTTTATCGACATCTTTTGCGGTACATTTTTAAATTCTCTTTCTCTTGTGAATGCGAAAACTCCAAGCCACGGCAAAGCAAATAACATACCGAAGATAACTGCCATATCTATATAACCTTTTCTAACATCCGAAGAAGCCCTTACAATGATCATCGGTAAAACCGCGCAGAATAGCGAAGAAAGGAGAGAAAAGAACAGTCTTATACTGTTAACCGAAGTTCTCTCGTGATAGTCAAGTGTTATCTCTCCAGCAAATGCTTGGTAAGGAACCATAATTAACGTAGTAACTGTGTTTAGAAAGATATATGCAAAGAGAACATACAAGAATTTTGACACCTGTGATCCAAACTGAACTGGAATCCAAAGAAGTACGAAAGAAATAAAAACAAACGGTGCTCCAAAAAGAAAGTAAGGTCTTCTTCTTCCCCATTTCGTTTTTGTTCTGTCAGTAATTGCCCCCATCCAGGGATCAGTGATAGCATCCCAGATCTTCCCGACAAGAAAAACTGGAGCTGCGAGTCTTGGGTCAAGACCAACAATATCGGTTAGGAAAATAGCGTAGAAGAAATTCACTATGTTAAAAACTCCTCCACCGTAGATATCTCCAGCACCAAAAAATAGTTTTGTTGCCAAACTTAGTTTCTCAGTACCGTTCTTTGCAATTTCTTTCTTACTCATCCTTTTACCCCCCCTGCTGATAATCCTTTAATGATATATCTTTGCAATGAAAGAGTTATTATAAATACCGGTATAAGCATCAGAGTTCCTGCAACTGACAGTTGCCCCCACAACGGTGTGTATTGACCTAAGAATCCGTTGACTGCTATGGGAGCAGTTTTTGATCTAACACCAGTTAATATAAGAGCATAAATGAATTCGTTCCAAGACATCAAGAAAGCGAATATGCTTGCAACTACAACACCTGCACTTGCAAGAGGAAAGAATATTTTAACGAAAATCATAAAATCCTTGCATCCATCAACTTTTGCAGCTTCTTCATATTCTTTTGGTATGGCTGAGAAAAACGGAAGAAGAAGTGCAACAACGTACGGAAGATTAAAACTTATATGTGCTATCGAAAGCCCGTATATAGTATCAGTCAGTCCGAGACCTTTAAGCAACATATAAAACGGAAGCGCAAGTGACATCTGTGGTATCATTCTAAACATTAAGAAAAGAAATATTAGAAGATTGTTTATCTTAAAATTGAATCTCGAAAGCCCATAAGCTGCCATGGAACCAAATATAACCGCTACAACCGTCGATATCCCGGCAACTTGGAGGGAATTGAGAAGCGTCTTCAAAAAGTCTTTGTTTTCAAAGACGAGTTTGTAACTTCTAAGAGTTGGCTTGAAGTAGAAAGGATTTTGCGACCATATGTCAATATCACGTTTAAATCCGTTTAAGATCAATACTATAATTGGAAACAACTCGATAAATACAACTGTTAGTGCTATCAAAAAGAGTATAAAGGGTATGATTCTTTTTTTAATAAATCGTTTATTCATGATTCAAACTGCCCCCTTAGAGTTCCACGAACAATAAAGTAAGATAGAATCAGTGCTATAACTAACAAGAAAACAGCTATCGCGGATGATTGACCAAGTTGACCGAAATCGAATCCAACGCGATTTATATACAAAGATAAAAGCAATGTTGAATTTCCAGGTCCACCGTATGTCATAACGTAGACTTCTGAGAATATCCTTAGCGCATCTATAAGTCTCATAAGAAGTGCAGTACCTAAAACAGGTTTCAAGTAAGGAACGATTATGTTCGTAACTCTTTTCCAAAAATTTGCACCGTCAATCTGTGCAGCTTCGATATATTCAGATGGCATTGAAGATAGTCCTGCGTATATGAGCATAAACATAAACGGAGTCATACGCCATACATCTTGAACGATCACGGCAAAGAAAGCATAGGTGTTATCAGCGAGCCATGCTTCTGGACCAAAGTTTATATTTTTGAAAAGGTATGCCAACACACCATACTCCGGTTGTAACATCAATCTCCAGGTTAAACCTGAAAGAACCGGAAGTACAAAAACCGGTAATAGTAGTAATGCACGGAAGAGTTTAAAACCTTTTATTTCGTTGTTCATCAAAAGCGCTAAGAAAAATCCAAGAAATAGTTCTATCGGCAGTGCTATAGCGATAAAAATTAGTTGCAGCCTAAGTGTGTGCCAAAAGAGCTTATCTTGGAACATCCAAATGTAATTTCTCAGACCGACAAACGTAAGATTTCCCAAAAAAACTAACTGTCTGTTAGTAAAAGAAGTGAATATGACAAAGATAATTGGAAATACAAGAACCGCACTTACAATCAAAAGCGGTGGAAGGACAAACAGAAAAAAAGGTTTTTTCTTAGATTTAGGCGATAATCTAACAGCCTCTCTCACACACTCTCCCCCTTGGAAAAAATATTCTGGTATCGTTACCAGATATAAAAATTTACCATATTTATTCTTTTGATGAAACATTGATTTTTCAGGAAGATTTGGGAATTTGTGGTCATTATTCGAAAGAATTTTCAAATTTCGTAATTTTAATTCTAATTTCTATGAATTTTAGACACGGAAAAGTGTGATATAATATTTAAGCAGTTTCTGAAAGAAGGGGATTAACTTGAACAATAAATCATTTGGAAGGTTAGTTAGAATTTTTGTTATAATTGGTCTATCAATACTATTCGTAGTTAACTTTGCATTATTTTTCGCTGTAGTCGTTATACTTAACATAAAGGTTGTACAGAAAAGCATCTTTGGTAAGTTACCATTTAAGTTAGAAAAAAAACCGTGGAAAAAGATTGAACTTTACGAATATCTTCCAAACTTAGAGTTAGATGTCTATTATCCTAAAACAGAAAGAATAAACGGTGCAATTTTATTTGCCCACGGCGGTGGATGGATATCTGGATATAGAAGGCAACCTAACAATATGTCCTGGTACAGATACCTTTTAACAGAAGGTTTTGTTGTAGCCACTATAGACTACAGTCGTGGATATGTAGCGGGAATTGAAAAATTAATAGATGAATTTTTAACAGCTCACAAATTTTTAGAAGAAAACGTTCCTGAACTGTTTAAAGACAGAAAAATTTCATATATGGGACTTTCTGCAGGGGGACATCTTGCACTTTTAGCAGGTTTCAGAAACTCTGAAAACGTTGGCAAAATAGTTTCATACTATGCTCCGTGCGATTTGATGGATATATTTGACAGTTATTCTATCTTTGCTAATTTCTCACTAAGAGCCACAACAAGAAGACTTCCAGGAAAAAATGAAGAGATCTATAAAAAATATTCACCCGTGAACAATATTCCCGAAAATCCGCCAAAAGTTTTACTTGTTCACGGAATGAGAGACAGTGTTGTTCCATTTAAAAGTTCCGTTAAACTCTTCCAAAAAATTAAAGAAAATGGGCATTTTGCTGAGCTTTTAGTACACAAAAAGGCGGATCACGGATTTGAATTCGTTTTGAAAGATGAATTAACAAAAAGAATATTACGAAAAACTGTTGAGTTTCTGAAGGGCTAAAAACAGGGAGTGTTCGAATATGGTGAATTTCGAATATGAACCTGCTAGGGAATTTAGATACACTAGCGGTTATATCCTGAAATCAAAAAAGTTTAGAGTCTCATACATCAAATTCCCAACGCTTTACAAGGAACCAGCTGTAGGCACGGAGACTGTGGAGTTTTATCTTTTCGATCCAAAAGAAGAACCTATAGGTGTTTTGATGGTTTTACACGGTCTTGGAACTCATAACATACCATTCTTGCTTTGGATGGCCAGCCACCTTGCTAACGCTGGTATTAGAACTGTCGTTCCGATACTTCCCGGAAACTTTACAAGAACGGCGAACGGTTCTGTTAGTGGTAAAGATTTCTTCGACATAGACGTTGAACATTCTACCAAATTTTGGGAGCATGCTGTTATTGATATGCTGTCTATCGTTGACTTTTTAAAAATCAACAACCTTTGGCATGAGAATGCAAATCTTTTTGGATTTTGTTTAGGTGGAATGATAAGTGTCATTATAAACGCTCTGAAAAGAGATTTGTTTAGAAAAACCCTTCTGATGACCGTTGGTGGAGAACTGTCAGCTTTGATGTGGAAATCACCAACTTTGGCGTATGTTAGGCGCCAAATAGAAAAGCATCTTCATAAACCTAAAAGAATTTTCGAACATGATATAACAGATAAAGAGAAGTTCTTTGAAAGGTTTTCAAAAGATATTGAAAAACTTCAAAACTTTAAGACAGTGGAAGAAATGCAAAGGAGCGATATACATCCGTACTTAAAGATAGATCCATTAGCTTACGCTAAGTTTGTTGACAAAGAACGGATAATCTTTATAGAAGCTCTTTTTGACAAGGCGTTACCTTTAAGAAGTAGAAATCTCCTTTGGAAAGCTTTGGGAAAACCGAAAAGGTATATAATCCCATCTGGACATGTTACTTGGCTGCCATTCCAGTTTCTTGTAACAGGTTTTATTATGAAAGTTATGGGAATCAAGGAATTTAAGAAAAAACTTGAGGCGATGAAAAGAATTGAACTTGAGGAAGGAAAAAAGTAAGTCTCCCAGTTGGGAGACTTACTTTTACATCATTCAGTCAGCCACTTGTACATCAATCTTGCATATATTTTCATAAACTTTTTCGCATTTTCAATATTCCACTTTTCGTTAGCTTGGTGTATGTTTGTTTCTTCACCGGGGAACGCAGCCCCAAAAGCGACACCGTAAGGCACTTGTCTTGCATACGTTCCACCACCGATTGCAAAAGGTTCATGGTCATCTTTTGTAACTTCTCTGTACACTTTTAGGAGTGTCTGCACAAGTTCACTGTCTTTTGAAACGTAAAGTGGTTTTGTGTTTGAAAGAAGTTTTGTTTCAAAACCTTTCATTGCCTCAGTTATTTGTCTTGTAAGCATATCTATGTTTATGAATATCGGATACCTGATATTTATTACGAATCCAAGTTTTCCATTTTCCAATTTCACAACTCCCAAGTTACAAGTCAACCTTCCACTAATATCGCTTGAATCAATACCAAGAGCGGTTCCATTGTAATCTTTACCAAGTTTATCGTATGCAGTACGAATTGAGGTGTTAAGTTCTCCAAGGTCTATATGGCTGAGTATCGCTAAAATATCCCATGCAGCGTTTAAACCATCTTGCGGTCTTGAACCGTGAGCTGGTTTCCCGAAAGCTTTTATTGTTATTCTATTTCCCTCACTTTCCCACTCTACCCTTCCCTTAGGCCTGTAGTTTCTTAAGAGGTACTCAATCTCTTTTACTTTTTCACTTTCTACAACTGCAGTGCATTTCTCAATAACAACGTTAGCAGCGGTACCACCTTCGAATGCAATAAGTTTTGTGTGGTAATTAGATTTTGGAATATCTACAGTGAAACCGTAATTAGCGATACCTTTTTCGGCATATATGAGTGGAAAGTCCGCATCTGGCGTAACTGCAGCATCTGGATAAGGCTGTTTTGTAAAATAGTATTTCAGACATTCGGAACCGTTTTCTTCATTAGTTCCAAAAATAATTTTGACGTTATTCTTCGGTTCTTTTACAAGCTCACTTGCAACTTTAAGAGCGTAAAGAGCTCCGAGAGTTGGTCCTTTATCGTCCGAAACACCTCTTCCGTACATAAATCCGTCTTTGATTACAAGCTTGAATGGGTCGGTATCCCAACCTTCACCTTCGGGGACAACATCTAAATGTCCAAGAACAGCATAATTTTTGCCGTTTTTGTTTCCATACACAGCGTGACCGGCGTAGTTGTCAACGTTCAGTGGTTCAAATCCAAGTTTCTTGCTGATTTCAAGCGCAACTTCCAAAGCTTTTGCTGGTTCTTTTCCAAAAGGATATCCATCTTCAGCCTTTCCCATTTTCGATGGAATTTCGATAAGTTTTTCAAGCGATTTTAGAAAGTCTTCAAAATAAGAATCAACAAGCTCGTCAAGTTTCTTTTCTGATTCCCTATCCATAAGCTATCACCTCACAAAGAATGTTTTGAAGAAACCATTTAGTTTTTCTAATGGAATTTTGAATTCGAGTATTCAAAAATATCTTGGAGCGAGTTCATATTCTACAAAGATAATTATAACCCCATCTTCAGTTAGTGCAAAGTATCTAGCGTTTAAATTATCGTTCTTAACGTATTCCAAACCTTCCTCAAAGAAACTTTCAGGATTTTCTTCAACTTTCGATAGAATTTCTGATTTTATCACACTTTCTTAATCAAAACTTTCTTCAAAGATGTCTTTCAATTTCGACAGCTTTCCAGAAGTTGTATCAAAATTTAGAGTCGCGACCTTTGTAGTTCCGTGTGCACCGCTTTCACGATAGATATACAAAACAACACTGATAAAAGGAGTTTTCGAGTACTTTACATCAAACGTGATATGGAGTTAAAAAGGTGCACAAGAAGGTGAAACTTGACTGTTGTAACAAAACTTTCGAACTCTTCAACGTATCTGTTAACTTCGTTTTCAACGTAAGTATTAATAAAATCTTCGACTGCAGGATTTTTCAAACCCGAAAAAGCGGGATACTCGATATGTATATCATAAGCTTTTAGAGCAAATGTAAACACAATCGTAGATAGCACTAATAGTGACACTATTAAGCTTTTTTCATATTATTCACTTTCTAACATATCTTTGTAAATTCCAGGTATGGAACCTTCTATCAAAGTTGCTCCAACAACTTTTGAATAAAATTCAGCAGGTCCAACACCACCGATGATTGCATAAGCGTAGCCCATAGTTTTCATATCGTTCAGACAAGCTATGAGTAAAGCTTTTCCGATCCCTTTTCCGCGCTGATTTTCTAAAACACCGGTTGGACCGAAGAAGTTCTTTGCTGTTGCTTCATAGCAAGCAAAACCTACTAACTTTCCATTTTCTAACGCTATGTAGCAACTTACAGGATGGTTACTAAATGAAACATCACACTCGTTTGCCCAATGTTCTCCAAAGTTTTCTCTAACCCAATTCACGACGAAAGATTTTTCAGGAGCTAAAGCTCGTCTGATTGTAACCCCTTTTTCCTCAACTTCCTTCAATACCACTTCAACAGGTGGAAGTTCGTACAATTTCACAAGCATATCTGGCATTCAAAACACCTCCTTCAGAGCAAATCGATGATAATCTTCACAAATAAAAGTGCTAAGACCGAAAGAATTATTGGTTTTATTACTTTAGAACCATTCCTGATCGCAACTCCTGAGCCTATCCAGTTACCGAGGATACCGAAAAATGCAGCTGGAAGTCCGTATTTGTAGACAACACTACCATTGACTATAAACATAACAAGTGCACCGATATTTGAAGCTAAGTTGACAACTTTTGCACTCCCTGAAGCTATAACCATCGGCATTCCTAAGATGGTGACGTAAAGAATAATCAGAAACGTACCTGTTCCAGGTCCAAAGAAACCATCGTACATACCAATAACAAATCCTATGAATGCAGATATTAGAACTTCCTGTTTTCTTTTCATCTCAACAAAACTGTCTTTTTCTTTTAAGTCTTTTTTTAGAAAAACAGTTAAAGATGCAACAACTATCAGTGCAGAGATAACTATCTTTAAAACCTTATCGGGGACCAAAAGAGCAAGTTTTGCACCTATTGAAGAACCTATAAACGAAAAGATAGCAGAAATTAGTGCTATTCGAAAGATAATAGCTCTGTTTTTAGCGTATCTAAGTGTGCTAAATATCGTTCCTATAGTTGAAGAAAGCTTATTCGTCCCAAGTGCAAGATGACTTGGTAATCCAATAAAAATATAACCAGGCAGTGATATTATCCCACCACCGCCACCGATTGAATCAACAAAACCAGCAAGGAAGACTAAAACAAAAAGAACCACATAATCCAATTTAGAGCTCACCTCTCCATATTTATTGCAATTATTTCGCCTTACGAAATGATTATATCACAAAAAAGTGGCTCAGATGAGCCACTTTTTTTGGAAGATGGAAGAGAATGGGAATATATGGGAAAGTATGGAATGATATACAATTAGAAAAGCTCTATGATATTTTCAGCTGCTTTTACTATCGAAGTATTTTCCGCTAACTGTATTCGTAGTAATTTGTTCTATAACGCTTTCCGGTGCTTCAACAACGGGTGAGTGACCAATATCTTTTAGAACGATGAGTTTTCCATTTTTAAAAGCGTTAGCTGTTTTTTCCATTTGTTCTAATGATAGTATCGGGTCTTTGTCTCCGTAGATAACTATTACTTCTCCATCATATACTTTCACAGCATCAGTAAAATCATATTTTTCGAGTGCCCTTGCATTTCCCGTGAAACATTTTGGATGCATTCTCAAAGCATCGGCTGTAACAGAATTGAAGAATTCTTCATCTGTACACGTGGGTGCAATCATTTTCAGAGCGGCTTTTAAAATCTCAGGATTATTTTTGTAAAGTTCCAAAATTGGATAACTCTCTTCTGGAGTTTTCAAACCGTTCACTGGAGCTGAATCGACTAAAATCAGTTTTTCAACCATTTCGGGATACTTTATAGTAAAGTTCATAACAACAGCTCCGCCCAAAGAATGACCAACGAGGATAAATTTATTTATTCTCATGACATCAACGAAAGCTTTTAGGGCATCGGCGTATTTTTCTATTGAAACTTCTCCAGACAGTTCATCGGAATAACCGAAGTTGGGAAGGTCAAGGGTGTATGAAGAGAACTCATTTTCAGGCAATTTTTCCATAAGTGGTATAAACCATTTTCCACTTGCAAAGTTACCGTGAACGAAGACAACGCTCTTTTTTCCGTTTCCCTTTTTTAAGTAATGTATCTTTCCAAAAGGTGTTTCGACGAGCTGACCATACATCTTTCTTCCCCTCCTTAGAAAAGCTGAAACTTTATTCAGATATTTCCATCTAAATAGAAGGATATAATAGCTGAGGCCTCTCGGCATAAAAAGAACGACCATTATAAGCAGAGAACCAAAAACGATTGACAAAGGTATGTGACTTCTACTAAACAAGAACGGAAGTGCTATGTATACTAACGAACCGTAAAGTGGTCCGTCAAGTGTACCGATACCACCGATAACAACTATAGCTAAAAGATCTAAAGATTTTGCGATTCCAAAGTCGCTTGGAGCAATGTAACTAACTGTGTGTGCATACAAAGCTCCCGCAATACCTGCAAGCATTGACCCATAAGCGAATGCTAAAAGTTTATAGTTAGCGATATTTATACCAACAACTGATGAAGCTGTCTCGTTTTCTCTTAAAGCCATTAAAGCTCGACCATATTTACTCTTTATCATATTTTGAGTTAATGTGTAAATTATCCAAACAAATGCTAAAATGAACAAGAACTTTTCAACGTCCTGATTCCACAAATATGGGAACTTTATGTTTCTTATACCCATATGTCCGCCGGTTAACTGCTCAAAAGAGCCTAAAAGTTGTTCAACGGCAACAACAAACCCCATCGTTGCAATGGCAAGATAAAATCCAGATAATCTAAGTGCAGGAAATCCAATTACAAGTCCAAATACAAGAGCGACTAAACCACCTGCAAGAACTGTTATCGGAAGAGGTAAACCAAAGTTGTTAAAGAGTAAAACTGAAGTATAAGCTCCTAAACTCATAAACGCAGCATGTCCTATGGATATCTGTCCTGCGTATCCCATAATTATGTTGAGTCCAAGAGCAGCAATATAGTTTATCAAGACGAGTGTGAAAATTGTAATTAGAAATGGTGAGTTTATAAATATCAATGGTAAAAGGATTGCTAAAACCCAAATCATCACACTCGCCTCCTTTGCTGTTTACCAAACAATCCGCCAGGGAAGAACATTAAAACTACTATTATGACGATTAAAGAAAATGTAGACTTTAATCCTTCTGAAATATAATTTCCAACCAGTTTTTCGATAACTCCAAGAATTAGTCCACCGAATATTGCACCTGCGAAAGAATCAAAACCACCTAAGACGGCTGCGGTAAAACCTTGAAGTTGATAACCTATAAGCATTGTTGGAGATACAGATGTCTTTGGAGCGACTAAAACACCTGCTAAGAAAGCCATGGCTGTTCCAAATCCCCATGCAAATGCAAAAACCATACCGGTGTTTATTCCCATATACTCAGCAACCGTTTCATTTTCTGAGACAGCTCTTAATGCGATACCGAATTTGGTAAACTTTGTAAAAAGAAAAACGGAAGTTCCTATTATTGCTAAAAGTGTGAAAATCAAGATATCTTGCCTTGTGAATACTGCTATTCCAAAGTTTCCTCGTAATATAAAAGGTTTTCCACTAATTAACTCAGGAAAAGCTTTGTAAGTTGTACCCCATAACTGGACTGCCAATCCTTCAAGTATCATTAAAACACCAAAAGTTACGATAAGCATTGAAGAATGTGAAAGATGCCTTATAGGTCTTAGTCCAAAACGTTCAACGAATATACCGAATAATGCACCTAAAAAGATCCCTAAAACAATAACTATATATACGTTTCCGATGTTTCTATCGATTAGCCACCAAACTATGTAAGTTATAAACATTCCCATATTTCCATACGCAAAATTCATTACTCCTGAGACTTTGTATATCATTACAAGTCCTAACGCAACTATTGAGTACATCGCACCTGCGGAAAGTCCAAGAATTATCTGGTTTATCATTTTTTACCACCACCTAAGTACTTCTCAACAATCCTACTATCATTTAGCAGCTCGTTTGCTTTTCCTTCAAGAGCAACATTACCGTTTTCCAACACGTAAGCATAGTCGGATATTTTAAGTGCAACCGCAGTGTTTTGTTCAACCAAGATGACTGTGACTCCTTTATTGTTTATATCTCTTATTGCTGAGACAATTTCCTGAACTACAATTGGTGCAAGTCCAAGAGAAGGTTCATCTAAAAGTAGAACTTTTGGATTTGACATCAATGCTTTGGCTATAGCTAACATTTGTTGTTCTCCGCCTGAGAGAGTTCCAGCAATTTGTGAAAGTCTTTCTTTTAATTTTGGAAATAGTGAAAAAACGTAGTCGAAATCGTAACTTTTTTGAGTGTATGCTCCTAACACAAGATTTTCTTTAACAGTTAAGTTATAGAAAATCCCTCTGCCTTCTGGACAGAGTACTATACCTTCTTTTGTTCTTTTATAAGTAGGAAAATTATTTATGTCAACGTTGTTGTAAAAAACAAGTCCTTGGTACTTCACACTTCCCATAATCGCTTTAAGTGTTGAAGATTTACCAGCGCCATTTGCACCAAGTATACAGGTTATTTTCCCACTTTCCGCTTTTAGAGATATACTTTTCACAGCTTTGACAGCTCCGTAGTTTACTTTTAAATCTCTGACCTCGATCATCATACCACCTCACTACCAAGGTAAGCTTCTATGACCTGTGGGTTTGTCTTGATCTCAGATGGTAAACCTTCAGCTATCTTTTTTCCAAAGTTTATAACGGTAATCTTATCTGAAATATCCATAACAAGAGACATATCATGCTCTATCAAAAACACAGTAATGCTTGATTCTCTAATTTTTTGTATTCGATGCTTCAAAATTTCACTCTCTTTATCAGTCAGTCCAGCAGCTGGTTCATCCAAAAGTATTATTTTTGGCTCTGTCATTAATGATCTTCCAACGTCAACAAGTTTTTGATAACCGTATGGAAGATTTCCAGCAAAGATACCTAACATATTTTTCAAACCGACAAGCTCAGCAACATCGATTGCCTTCATCAGAGCTTTTCTTTCATACGTTTCATACTTTGAACTTACAAACATCGCATTGGTAAAATTGTATTTGTAATGTGTATGATATCCCAAAAGTAGATTTTGTAAAACCGTAAGGTATTTGAATATTATTATATTCTGGAAACTTCTACCAAGGCCGTAGTTCACTCTCTTATAAATAGGCACCTTAGTTATATTCTTACCGTCAACGTATATTTCACCCTCATGTCTAACTAATCCGGAAATTGCGTTGAAAACAGTTGTCTTACCAGCACCGTTGGGACCTATCAAAGAATGTATCTCTTTCTCTTCAACTTTCATACTTAAATTGTCAACCGCGGTTAAGCCTGAAAATCTTACAGTTAGATTCTTTATCTCAAGCACAAAAGCACCTCCAACCATATAAAATTAAAAACTTGCTTAGTGCAGAGCACTAAGCAAGCTTAAAATCTTTGAATTAAGGTCTTATCAACTCTGTTATTGGAACAAATTGACCATTTTTAACTTGCAAGAAGTACATAGATGTCTTACCTCTTCTTAGATTTGGACCCCATGTTATATCTTTTGCAAGTATTCCACTCCAGTTTTTGAAACTTTCGAGGCCTTTAACAAGAGATTCTCTTGTTGGGTTTTTACCTGCTCTTACAAGTCCTTCAACAAAGACTTCCGCTGCTATGAACCCTGCTGCCGCGTATGATGAAGGAATTTCTTTTGGATATGATTGTTGATAAATACCAACGTATCTTTCAAAGTCTCTTACATAGTCTGGTTTATCTCTTGTTGGAATTGGAACCCAACCTGTGAATATCATACCCTCTGCATATTTTGCACCTGCCAATGTAATAAAGCTTGGGTCAGCATTTGGATATATAGTAATTAGTTTACTTGTAAGTCCATAGTCTCTTATTGTTTTGACCCATCTAACAGTGTCGGTTATAAATCCGTAGAGAACTATAACATCCGGATTCTTTTCGACAAGTTTAAGAACTTGACCACTGAAATCAGTATCTGCAGGATTGTAAGGAATTTCGATAACTGGTTTCATTTTGTAAGTCTCAAGTTTAGCCTTGAAAGAAGCAAGCCCTTCAAGTCCAACATCGTTATTCATATAAACAATTGCTGGGGATTTGAACTTAGCTATTTCAGCAACGTATTTAGCGATTATGGCTCCTTCAAGCGTATAGTCCGGTTGGACACCAAAAATATACCTTTTCGCTGGTTCAATGAGCTTTGATGTACCTGCACCTTGATAAACGAATGGAACCTTGTTGTCGTTTAGGTAATCCATAACTGCTAAACAGCCGTAAGTTCCAAGTCCACCAACGATAGCAAAGACTTTATCTTGTTCAACAAGTCTCTTTACTTCAACAACTGTCTTTGCAGGGTTTAGTTGGTCATCCGCAACGATAAGTTCAATCTTTCTTCCATAAATTCCACCGTTTTTGTTTACCCAGTTGAAGTACGCTTTCATACCCTTTGTCATTTCTTGACCGATGATAGCGTATGGTCCTGAAAGTGCTTGGAATGAACCAATAACAACTTTGTCAGGATAAATACCAGTTTCAGCAAAAACCAAAATAACTAAAACAAACAAAACAAAAATAGAGAACTCCTTTTTCATACAACTCACCTCCGGTTTTTATGGTTGAGATTATAATATTCCTAACTTTTCAGCTTCTTTTTTCAAAGTTTCTCTAAAGTCAGGATGAGCAATAGATATAAGTGCTAAGGCTCTCTTTCTCGTTGGCAGTCCTCTAAGCTGAACAGCTCCCCATTCCGTTACTACATAATCAAGTTCTTGCCTTGGGACGGTTATAGGTGAACCTTGTGGAAGAAGAGGAACTATCGTCGAGACCGTTCCATCTTTTGCCGTAGAACGCATAGCGATGATACCTTTTCCGCCTTTACTTTTCACTGCTCCTCTGTGTGTATCAAGTTGACCGCCAGTACCGCTGTAGTGTGAAGTACCGATAGCTTCAGAACAGACATTTCCAGTTAAATCTACCATCAGCGCGGTGTTGATACTTACCATTTTTTCGTTTTGAGAAATTACGTAAGGATCGTTTACATATTTACCTCGCAAGAACATAACAGCTGGATTTTCGTCTAAGAATTTGTACATTCTCTTAGTACCGTATGCAAATGTACAAACAAATTTGTCTTTCCATAATGTTTTCTTTTTGTTTGTAATTACTCCTGCTTCAAAAAGATCGATCATACTTTCTGTAAACATTTCTGTGTGAACTCCCAAATCCTTTTTATCTTTCAAAAAGAGTGCAACTGCGTTTGGTATGCCACCAATTCCAAGTTGTATAGTTGAACCATCTTCTATGAGATCTACGATATTCTCCGCTATCTTGCTTTCTATCTCAGCTGGTGCAAGAAGCTCCACTTCAGGCAGTTCGTAATCAACTTCAACAAGGTAATCAACTTCCGAAATATGAATATGTGTCTCACCTGTGGTTCTTGGTGCGTTTGGATTAACTTCCAAAATAACAATATCAGCTTTGTCAATCACATCTCTTTCATAAACAACACTCGCAGAAAGTGTTAGAAATCCTTTCTCGTCCATCTGAGAAGCAACACCCACAAATATGTTTATATGCTGAGTCTCTATTAAGTTTGTTGCAGCTTGGTGAAGATTGTTTGGAACGTAGAAGACACCGTGTGAACCTTTGCGGTTGTAAGGTCCAAAGAACCATGAATAATTGAAGAATCTACCATTGTATTCAGAATTTGTAAAGAATTCGTACGGTTCTGTGTTCAAACACGTGTAAACTTCTACGTTTGTTGCAATAGCTTTGTGAAGATTTCTCAAGAACATCTTTGGTTCCATTGGTGTCATACCAACAACTATAAGGTCGTTATCCTTAACAAGAGAAATAACATCATCGATAGTTCTGAGTTTCTGATTGTAAAGTTCTCTCCAATTCATCCTCCCACCTCCAACATTCCAACTGATAGATATTCGTACAATTTTGTCAGGATTTTTTTTACCTGATTAATGTCTACACTTTCTCTAATAAGATACATATCACCTATCGTATGTCCCAAACTCATCAAGAAAAGTGCGGAAAGTTGCGTGTTTAATTCTTTTCTGTAATAGTTTTGAGATTTCATCTCTTCAATTATTTTTAAATAGGGTGTATAAATCTTTGTATAGTAGTTCTTCGGTATCTCTACATTCACAAACTCGCTTTCTCGAACGATCTTGTACATTTTTCTGTGGCTTTCAAAGAACTTAACGAATCCGTATATACCTATAACTTCTTGGGCGATACGATTTTTTCTTAGAATCTCAAACTTTTCGATTGCCTGCTCTATCGAAAGCTTTACGTTATATCTCAATCCCTTGTTTATCCAAATGACTAACTCTCTCAGGAGTTGTTCCTTTGTTTTGAAATACAAATAAAAAGTTCCAACTCCAAATCCAGCTGATTCAGTAATTTCGTAAACTTTTACATTCTTGTATCCGTACTTTCCGAAAAGTTTCTCCGCACTTGATAAGATTTTGTCTTTGTTTGAATCTATTTCCACAAAGTGTGATTTTGTAGAAACGCTTTCAAAGGCTTTGTCAAGAATTTCGGAATCTGCAATAAATTTTCTTGCAGATAAGAAACCGTTATTAACAATGGAAACAAAATCTCTCACAGAAAACTCCACGTCGAACAGGTGAAGAAAGTCGATTATAAATCTTAAAGAATGGATTAAAAAAATCGTCCCAACAGTGTCAAGCTTAAGTTCTTTTTGAAACTCCGAAGTGCATTTATTACACTCTTCACTTACCCAATCAACTGAATACTGTGCTTCGTACAAAACTCTTAACTTATCTTGATGGTTTTTGTAAAACTCGTAATAACTTTCAACAAAATCTTCGATTGAAGACGTCTTAACTTCTCTTTTCAAAAGATAAAGTGTATCTTCAATTATTTCACGCAAAATTTCGTCCTTATTCGCGTAGTACTGATATACCGCTCCATTACTTACATCAGCTTTTCGAGCGATCATACTTACTGAGACGTTGTCATAACTATTCTCAGCAAAAAGTTTTTCGGCAGTTTGTTTTATTTTTTGTTTTGCGCTTATTCCATCAACTCTAACAGGTTTCCTTCTCAAAGTTTTCCCCACCTCACAACTGCTGCATTCCATGTCCAACCGACACCAGCACCTATCATAAGAATATTAGTACCCTCCTTTATCTTGCCTTGCTTTCGACCTTCTAAAATTGAAATAACTTGGTCATTTTGACCTATGTGTCCATACTCGTTGAGATAGACTGTCTGTTTTTCTGTGAGTCCAAGTTCTTTTAAAACGTCATCGTGTGCGGATTTTTTGAAATGGAGTATAGCAAGATAACCGATATCTTTTCTTGTTAAACCGCTTTTTTCAAGTGCCTTATCAATAACAAGGTAAAAGTTTTTCAGAGTAACGCTTGAAAGCTTTTCTTTAAAACCTTCAGGATCGGGTATTTGGAAGTAAAGTTTATCAACATCTTCCTTTGATGGAGGCCATTTTTTTGAACCGAAGACAGGTACGATAACATCTTCTGAGAATGAACCGTCAACTATTGAATGGATACCTAAGACAACGTTTTTTCCAGCGTTTCTTCTAAGTATGACTGCAGAACCTCCTGCGCCAATGTCAAACATAAATGATGTTGGTTGGTAGTTGTAGTTGACCATATCTAAATTTCTGTAACCACTGACTAACATAACATTATTAATATTTGGATTTGCAAGAATCAAAGACTTTGCAACTTCAAGTCCAACGATCATAGAACCACACATAGCTTCCATATCAAAAGACCAAGCATTCTTTGCTCCTATTTCGTATGCAATCTTAATTCCTGCAAGCCAGTTAGGATAATCCTTATGCTGTGCTCCGTTCCAGATAACGACATCAAGCTCTTCAGCAGATATGTCAGCATCTTCCAAAGCTTTTTTAGCAGCTTGGATTCCCATATAACTTGTTGTATCCTTTTCGGAAGGAACAGGTTTTTTGATAATTCCCATTTTGTCCCTTACGACATGAGGTGGAATATTTGTAAGTTTTGCGATATCTTCGTAAGTTAAGAACGTTTCAGGAACATACATTCCAAGACCTATAATCCCAACGTGATCAGACATAAGAATTTACCCCCTCACCCAAGTAGGAACCCTGTAATTATTGATGACCAAAGTTCCTTCTTTTCGAGAAATACGCCGTGGCCGGCATCATTGAGCAAGACTAATTCAGAATTTTTGATACTTTTTGAAAGTTCTTTCATTTCTTTGTAAGGTGTAACAATATCTTCGTCTGAAGCTATTAGAAGAGTTGGGAAGGTGAATTTGGAAAAATCTTTTATCTCAAAATCTTCGTTGCTTTCTGTTAGTTTTATAAAATCTTCAAACCATTCTTTCTTAAGTAAGGTTTTAAAAGCCTCTTTTCGTTGTTCAAGAAATGAGTAGTTGTTATTGTAAAAAGTTTTTCCATAAACGAATGGAAGTGCCAAATCAAAGAACGCAACTGGATCGTAATCTTTTGAGCCATATTTCCATACCTTTCCAACAGATAAGAGAAAGTTGTCAACTTTACTGCATGTATTCGAAAGAACTAACTTATTAATCATTTCTCCGTATTTCTCAACGTACCTCAGTACAACTTGACCACCGTAGCTAAGTCCAAGCAAGTGATATTTTTCAAAGCCAAGGTGTTTCATTAAATCACTGAGAACTTCAACTTGGTCGTCTAAAACTTTAAATTCTCTTTTTGTTCTTCCTTGCCCGGCAAAGTCAAAGACTATAACTGTAAAATAACGTTTGAAATATTCAATATGCCATCTCCAGCTTTCAAAACTCATCATTATTCCGTTTGTAAGAATCAAAGGTTCTCCAGAACCGTGAATTTCATAATAGATACCGCTAAATTCTGCCAACTGAATCACCTCTTACAATAATATGTGAATCACTTCTCAGATTATAACACTCTAATCTGATTATGCTTATTCCCATTTTTCCATAAAATACTTACTTAAGACGGTTTATATTTGGTATTTGAATTTATTCTAACACTGGCACAATTTTTTTATCGTTTTCATACCTGTTCAAATTCAAAGAATTTTTTTGACAAAGTCTAAAAAACCTGATATAATTATTGAAAAATTTATACACTTTATTTAAAAATTTATACACTCGGAGGTGCGTGATTTGTATAAAGTATTAGTTAATCTTGTTGGTATCAGTTCAGGAATTTTACTCTTTTCGAAACCAAAGTACTTAAAAAAGAGTGATGAAAAAGTCACCGAAAAGATTTCTGTCATAATTCCAGTTAGAAATGAAGAGAAAAATATTCCAAAGCTTTGGGAACACTTAAAAGAAAATCTCGAAGATATTTATGAAGTGATATTTGTTGATGACCAATCTACGGATAGAACAAAGGAACTTCTTGAGAAATTAAAAACAGAATCCAAAGTAAAAGTAGTGGATGTTTTAGAAAATCCTGGCTATGCAGGTAAACCTTGGGCATGTTGGAACGGTTATCTAAACTCAACAGGGGACTATTTATTATTTTTAGATGCGGACGTTGAAGTCCAGAAAGCTGGAATAAGAAGTCTTTTTAATCAGCTAAAAAAATATGGTGGTGTTGTTTCAGTTTGGCCATATCACCGAAAAGAAAAACTCTACGAAACTCTTCACGCTCCATTTAATTTAATAGCAGTTTTGGGTTTAGGCGATTTTTCAATTTTTGACAAAAAGTTATCATCTGGAGGTCTATTCGGACCTGTGTGGATTGTTTCAAGAAAAGATTACGAAGAAATTGGTGGTCATTATTCCGTTCGGTACGAAGTTGTTGAAGATCTGGAAATAGGGAAACTCTTTAAGCAAAGTGGCAAGAAGATTGAGAATTTTCTTGGGAAAGGGACTTTTAGCTTTCGAATGTATCCAAGTGGATTGAGATCTATGTTTGAGGGTGTTACAAAAAATTTTGCTTCTGGACCGGGAAAGATGAAGCCAATATCGTTTATAATGTTGTTTTTATACGTTTCTTCGATATTTAGTTCTATTTTTTACATTACAAATGGAATATCGTTTTTAAGTTTATCAATTTATTTATTGCACGTTGTACTTATGATGGCCTCTTTGAGAAGACTGACAAACCGGTACTTGATTTCGTCAATTTTATACCCTGTTTACTTTGTGTTTTTTCTTATCGCCTTTCTTATGTCTTTGATTCTAACTTTTGCCCTTAAAAAGGTATACTGGAGGGGAAGACGGATAGATTTAAGAAAGAAAAAAAGCGAAGTATAAAAAAGTTGGAGGTTGAGTTATGATTTTTTTAGCAACATTGTTAAGTTATCTTTCTGGATCTGTTATGTACAGCTATTTAATCGCAAAATATCTTGGAAAAGACTTATCACAGGTTCGAGACGGAAATCCAGGTGGTTCAAACCTTTGGAGAGCAACAAACTGGAAAATAGGACTAACTGGAATTTTGCTTGATGGATTTAAAGCCTACATACCACTTTTAATTTTTGTCCCAATCTTTGAAAGCAATGTTAATCCGGTATTATTCTATCTTCTTTGTGTTTCTCCTGTACTTGGACATATGTTCAGCCCTTTTTTAAAATTCAAAGGTGGAAAAGCTATAGCTTCCACTTTTGGTGTATGGTCGGCTTTAACTAAATGGGAAGTTCCAGTTGTTATGGGACTCACCTATACAATATTTTCGTTCTTTCGAAAGAACACAACACCTGAGTATGATGCCCTTAGAGCTTTAGTTGGACTTCTTGTGGCTTTAGTGTATGTTTTTATAAGGTTCCCTGAATATGTTCCTGTTGCTTTAATAAATTTTCTTCTTTTGGTGTACTCTCATAGAAAAGAAGCTTTTATTATCTCTAAGAGATTTATGGAAAACTTTAGTAAAAGTTGAAACAAAAAATTCTGTTTTGCTGAGAAAAAGCTAGTGTCCAATTTAAAATCCTTCAAAAATTTCAATTAAACAAGATTTTTGTCGGTAAAGGCGCTATAATCGAGTTTTGAAATACTTTTAAAAAGTGATTTAATTTTTTTATGTTATCTGGTATCGTTACCAGACTTCCAAGGGGGTGATTGCTGTGAAAAAGGTATTTTTGGTTCTGATTTTAGTACTATCGGTCGTTATGTTCTCAGCACCTTACAACACAAAGATAAGGGTTCTACTCTGGGATGAAGTCTTAACACAGGCACTTAAGAGTGCTATACCTGAGTTTGAGAAAAAGACTGGGATAAAAGTTGAACTTGATTTACTACCTTCTGCACAAGTGTTCCCAAAGATAACTACATCAGTTTCGTTAAAAAGTACAGACTACGATCTTGTTGCGGTTGATGAACCATTCATCCCAATGTTGGCACCACTTTTGGAACCATTTACAAGTTGGCCGCAAACGAAAGTATACCAAAGACCAAACTTCTCTGACTTTATGCCACTTGCTTTTGAAGCTTCAAGGTGGAACGGTATATTTATGGGAGTTCCGGTAAATGCAAATGTTTATGTCTGGCTAACGCGGAAAGACCTAATAGAAAAGTACAAAGATGAATTCAAAAAACAGTACGGCTACGACCTCGGTATACCAGACAACCTTAACCAATTACTCGATATGTGTAAATTCTTCCAAACAAAAGGCATTTACGGTTGGGCTCCGTTTACAAGAGCAGCCGAAGGAGCGACTGCAGAAGCGATCTGGGTATTTGAAAGTTTTGGTACAAGTGTTATTCAGAAAGTTGGTAATACATATAAAGTAACGCTTGACAAAAAGAAGGCAGTTCAAGCTATTAATTTCTACAAAGAACTTCTAAAATACGCACCTCCTGGGGCTCTTGATTTTGGACATCCAGAAAGAATCGCTGCATTTTCCCAAGGTAAGGTATTCACAATGTTCTTGTGGCCCGCACAGGTACCAGACATTGAAAATCCAGATAAATCATTAGTAGCAGGTAACGTTCTTTATTCCGCTCCACCAGCTGGTCCTGCAAAAAAGGCAGCAGTTAGGGGTGCTTGGATTGTCGCTATTCCAGCAGCATCGAAAGAAAAAGCAGCTGCAGCTGAATTTGCTTATTGGTGGGTGTCCACTGAAGTTAGTAAATCCCTAATACCTAAAGGGTTACTTCCAGTAAGACAAAGTATATTACTCGATAAACAAGTCTTGAAAGAAAGACCTTGGTTTGAAAGTCTTTACAGATCTCTCCAAGTTGTCGTATCAAGACCAAGATTTGAGCAATATCCGGAAGTTTCTCAAGTTATCAGAGACAACTGGCTTGCGGGAATTTCTGGGAAGGTTACACCCGAAAAAGCCATTGACGATATGATAACAGGAATCAAAGCTGTACTGAAAAAGTACGGATACTAAGGACTGAAGAATATCGTTTCACAAAAGCCACCCAGTTTTTGCGGGTGGCTTTTTAATTTTCTTTAAAATAGAGTGTTTTTATCTGAAATAGTTGAATAAAATCTATTACGTGATAAAATTAGACTAAAACAGTCTATATTGTGATTTTGTTTTCGAAAAAGAGTTTGATATAATACAATTGATATTATCCTCGTCAGAAGGAGGGATTGTATGTTTGTATCGGTACTATTTGTTACTTTTTTCACGTGGATTGTCCTAACTTTACCATTTAACTGGCAAGAAACGTTAGTCGGAGCAATTGTGTCGGTGGCAGTTGCTTTCGTGGTTTCTAAGTTTTACAGCAAGAAACTTGAGTTCAACGTTTTCAAAGGACTTTTTAAGTTTTTATTCGTTTATATTCCAGTATTTGTTTGGGAGATGGTAAAAGCGAACTTAGATGTTGCTTCAAGAGTTATCATTCCGAAAGTTGACGTAAAACCGGGATTTGTATACGTAAAACCAGAACTTGAGAAAGACGTAACAATTCTTACTTTAGCAAACTCCATAACATTAACACCGGGAACAATAACGGTTGATGTTGAAGAAAAGGAAGATAAAAAGTACTTATTGATCCATTGGATAGAAGTTGAGAAAGACAAAGACAAAATCTACAAAAAGTTTGAAAAGCTCCTTAAGGGGGTATTTGCATGAACAACCTCAACGAATTAGTACTAAATTTGATTGTATGGGGATTAACCGGTTTGGGAGCTGTGCTAACTTTTCTTAGATTCATATTCGGACCAACTTCTGCTGACAGACTTGTGGCTGTTGATATGATGAACACAATAGTTATCGGTCTCATAGTTTTATTCTCAGTTGCAACGAAAAATCCTCTTTATATGGACATTGCATTATTGTACGCGCTCCTTGCATTCATTGAAACTATCGTCTTTGCAAAGTATTTAGAAAGCAAGGGGGGAGAAAAATATGATAAATGAGATTGTTGGTTCAGTTCTAATGGGACTTGGGGCTTTATTCTACTTTTTTGCTGGTCTTGGTGTTTTTAGAATGCCAGATGTTTACAACAGGCTCCAAGCTGGAACAAAAGGTGTTACGCTTGGAACTTTTTCTCTCGTCTTGGGTGCTGGAATCTACAATCCTGACTTGCTTGGTAAAGCGATATTCATAATAATTTTCGTTGCACTTACAAGCCCGGTTGCATCTTCAGTTATGGCAAAAGCTTCTTTGAAATCTGGTGTCAAACCCGTAGAAGGTACAACTTTTGAAAAGCTTGATGAACTTGACGGTGGTGATTACAATGATAAAATTGCCTGATTTCAATATAATCTCTTATTTTGTAGGAGCGTTCATTCTAATTTCGTCATTCTTAGCGATAGAGTTCAAAAAGGAATTCGATAGTTTCGTAGCTCTTTCTGTAGTAAGTTTAATGAGTGTTCTTCTATTTGTTCTTTTGAGAGCTCCAGATGTTGCGATAACTGAAGCTGCTGTTGGAAGTGGATTGGTAACAGCAGTTTTAGTTTTTGCTCTTTACAGAATTGGGGGTGATGAGAAATGAGAAAAGTTCTTGCAGCTCTTATAGCCATCGGAATATTTTATTTCTTCTTCACTCAAGTTGTTTCAATCATCCCAGATTTTGGACAAGCTTTCTTAGGAGAAAGAGTATCTTACGGTTATGTTCATAAAATTGTTAAACAAGATAATACCGAAAAAATCGAGTTTGGTAAAAGTAAAGGTTTAGAAGATAGTAGTGCAAACGTTGTAACGTCGATAGTAGTTAATTACAGATCTTTTGATACTCTCGGAGAAGTTACGGTTCTATTGACCGCTGCTATAGGAGTTGGGATTCTTGCGGGAACTTTTAGAAAGAGAGAAAGAATCGAAACTAAAGAACACTTCGTTCTAAAAACAAGCTCTTATATAGTCCTTCCATTGATTATATTGTTTGGCACTTACATATTTATTCACGGACACCTGACACCCGGTGGAGGATTCCCAGGTGGTGCAATACTTGCTTTGGGAAGTCTTCTTGGGATGCTATCGAATAACGAATACAAAGTCAAAAAGAGCACGAAATACATTGAACAGCTCGCAGGTGTTGGATACGTTTTTGTAGGGTTGCTTGGAATGATTTTAGCGGAACAATTCCTAGAAAATTTCTTACCAACTGGAACGATTGGGCAACTTTTTAGTGCAGGTGTTGTACCTATAATTTACATACTTATAGGTTTCAAAGTTGGTGCGGAATTAACGACACTTCTTGGAAATATGAGGGGTGATGAGTTATGATTTTCTACATTGCACTCGCACTTTTAGCTATCGGGATATACGGTTTAATCGCTCACAACAATTTGGTTAAACAATTAATTTCTTTGACAATAGTTGAAACCGCTATGAATATATTCATAATCGCTATGGGGTATATCAACAATATGGAAGCCCCGATATATTCTCCATTTGCACCAAATGCTCAATTCGTTGATCCACTCCCACAAGCACTCGTTCTAACAGCGATCGTTATTGGTGTTGGAACACTTGCATTCGGAGCAATCTTGCTTGTAAAGATAAAAGAAAAATATGTAACCCTTGAACCGGAAAATGTAAAGGAAGTGATAAAATGAGTGTCTTGTTAGTTGCTATTCCACTTGCTTTTGCTTTTGCAACTATACCGTTCCCCAAACTTGCTAAATACATTCTTCCGTTAGTTTTGATATTAAACATAGCCTTGTTGTTCACAGTAGTGAAAGAAAGAACTGTTGTTGAAATAGGAAATTGGGACTCTCTATTTGGAATATCTTTCGTTGTTGACCAAGCAAGTTACAACGTCTCTCTCATTGTCAACGTACTTATGTTGATTACTACACTAATATTTATAACAGTTCTTGAAGACAAATATTTTTCAGTTTTACTGATTTTAACCTCAGCATTGAACGGAATTATCTTCACAGGTGACTTTTTCAATTCATTTGTTTGGTTAGAAATAATAGGTATTTCCGCTTATATTTTGGCTCAGCACAAAGAAAACTACTACGGAGCTTTTAAATATCTTATATTCGGTGGACTTGCAGGCTCCTTCTACTTGATCGGTGCTGTTCTTGTTTACATAAAAACGGGCACGTTGAATATGGGGTATGCAGCTTACATTATAAATCCAGAAGTTTTAAACATAGTTTCTTTCTTCCTTATCGTTGGACTTTTAACCGAAATCAAACTTTTGCCCTTTGGTTTATGGGCTCCAGATGTTTACTCAAACGGTTCAGCTATGACTCCTATAGTATTGGTTAGTGCAGTAAATCTATCAACTTTCTATTTGTTCTTGAGATTTACCAAAGGATTTTTCGACGGTAGCTGGTACAACTTAATATACTTATTAGCTATCGTTACAATTCTTTTTGGCCAGCTTGGTGCTCTCTACAACACGTTCAGAAAAAACATCAGAAAAGTTTTAGCGTTTATGGCTTTAGCTCAGGCAGGTGTTGTCCTTGGTGCAATAGCATCGAACGTTTTGGATATTCTTTCACCTTCGATCTTCCACCTTATGAACGTTATAACCGCTGAAATAGTTCTTTTCACAGTTATTGCTTTTGTTTCGAAAGGATTCAAGTCAAACAAAACCGCAGGTATTGCGTTCACTCTTGCTTCACTTTCAGCGATTGGTGTTCCCCCATTTGCAGGTTTTTGGAGCAAGTTTTATATCCTAAAATCTCTCTTTGAAAGTGGTAACTACATACTACCAGCAGTTATACTATTTGGAACACTTTTAGAAGCTGGATACCTAATTAAGTGGAACGTGGATCTTTGGTTTGAAGAAGCAGATGAAGAGGAAAGTGCTCTTCCGTTTAGCAGTCAAATGATTGTTTTACTTTTGGCACTTGCACTCATTTTAGTTGGAGTATTCCCGAATCTTTATTTGCAATTTGCAGACAAGATAGCTACAGTTGAAGACTTTGGAAGCTACTTCAATTTGGTTCTTTCAAAGGGAGGGATGTAAATGCAAAACCTATTGACGTATCTTGTAGTTGGAGCGCTATTATCTTTCGCTCTCACAAAAGTTAATAAATTTCTTGGAACAATAATTACGTTCCTTCTTTCTGGTTACGGTCTTTACCTTTTCTGGAATGCTCAACCATCTAATTTTGAACTCTTAGGTCTTACTACTTTAGAAATCACACCGATTGCTAAATTTTTTGGAATAGTTTCTTTGATATCATTCACGTTAGTTTCGATGTTTAACTTGGAATGGATTAAAAAGGCAAAATATCCTTCTGTCTACAACCTTCTTTTCCTATTAACACTTGCAGGCACAATTGGAGTCTTTATGTCAAAAGATTTGATAACACTTTACATATTCTGGGAAATCACAGTCTTTTCTTCGCTTTTCATAGTTCCAATGGGAAAACCGGAATCGAAAAAAGCTGCGATATGGTACGTTGTAATTAGCTCGTTAGGTAGCTTTTTGTACTTATACGGTTCGTTCTTAGCGTATTCAAAATTTGATACCTTTGATATTGCTGAAATAGCAAATGCTTTGCCAAATGCATCTATTGGCTTTAGATGGGCGATTTTAGTACTTTTGATCTCATCTGCTATAGCAAAAAGTGGAGTTTTTCCACTGCACGTATGGCTTAGAAACGTTCACGGTAATGCACCTGATACTTTCAGTGCGATATTGTCAGGTCAACTTGTGAAAATGGGTTCTTACCTTGCGGTATTAATTGTTTCAGTCTTCCCGGTTGCAGCATTATTTCAAACGTTCTATCAAGACTTCAACATTCTTTCGTATCTTTTAATCTGGCTCGGAAATATATCGATTTTGATAGGCACATTGATGGCGATAAAGCAGAACGATATGAAGATGCTAATCGCTTATTCAACAGTTGCAAACAGTGGTTATATTTTGATAGGTGTAGCTTTACTTGACCAAATTGGTTACGCTGGTGCTCTTTTCCATGTTCTGAACCATATGCTTTCAGCGACAGTGATATTCCTTTCGTTTGCTGCTGTTGTTTACAGAGCTGGAACAACAAAAATCGATGAAATGGGTGGACTAATTTGGAGAATGCCTTGGACCTTTGTAGCTTACCTTGTCGGTATCATTTCTCTTGCCGGTATTCCACCAACAAGTGGATTTATATCAAAATGGATGATATTCAACGCACTTGTTAGAAGAGGAATGTTCGTTACAGAGATGTTCGTATTTCTCGGCAGTATCGGGTCGTTCTTGTACGTCTTCAGACCACTTGCAGGCGTTTTCTTGGGTCAGCTAAAAAGCCAACACAAAGATATCAAAGAAGTTCCACTTGTTATGGTTATTCCGATGTTATTAGGTGTCCTTTTGATGGTCTTGTGGGGCGTCTTTCCAGCAAGTGCACTTAACCTGATTGTTGACGTTCAAAACCAATTCAATATAAAACCTTTTGAGTTTGAAGGAACTGTTCTTAAAACACCACTTGGATATTGGGATACTTGGATCGTCTTTTTGGTTTTCGCTGGTGGATTCGTCTTAGCTTGTATAATCTACTTTTTAACACCAAAAGCCAAGAAAATACCTCTCACAAACCAATACACAGCTGGAGAATTCTTGCACAACTATGATAAATACCACTACGCAAATGATTTCTACAAATTTATCGAAAGAGAATACGAAAATGCTCCATCATTTGAAAAATTGTACTTATCTTTTGTCAACGTCTTGAAAGAAATTGGGAGATTCTTCAACTGGATTGCAGAAACGAGTAGTTCAGCTTACGTCTTTTGGTTTGCTGTGTTGGTACTAATAGTCTTTCTGGTGAGGTGGTAAACGATGTTGGCTGCTATAGGTAGAAGTTTGTTGGTTCTTTTCACCGGTTTCTTTTTTGGATTAACATTCGAAGGTATAGGTAGAAAAGTTACCGCAAGAATTCAAAGAAGGTACGGACCACCTTGGTACCAGAATTTTATAGATATCTTCAAAACTCTTAGTAAACATGGATATTCACACGGTTGGATTTACGATTTTGGAGTTCTAATGGCTTTTGGCGGAGTTGCAGCAACACTCGTTTTTACACCGCTTGGAAACTTGGTCGCGTTTCCAGGTCTTGATAACTTCTTTGTTATCGTTTACCTTTTTGCAGTTGGTGCCTTGGGTATGGCTATGGGTATGGTTGGTGGAGGCAACCCACTCGCTTCAATAGGTGTTGCAAGGGCACTTACTATGATGCTCGGATATGAAGTACCGTACCTTATTGCTATTACAACAGTTCTTTACTTTTACAAAACTGGAAATATCTCTAATCTAATAACCGCTCAAGCTGAAGCTGGCACTTGGAATTTACTCAGGATGCCAATCGCTGCTATTGTTGCTTTTATTTCACTTCAAGGTATGCTCGGAAAAGAGCCTTTCGAAGCTCCGATTGCTCCAAGCGAAATAGCATCAGGACCTATGGTTGAACTTTCAGCAAAATATATGGGTATTCTAATGCTGATGCACACATTCCAAATATTCGTTGAAGTTGCTCTGTTTGTAGACATATTCTTAGGCGGTGGAAGTTATCCGATTTTCCTACTTAAATTCTTAATTGTCTGGCTCCTTGCGGTTATGATAAACGCTGTGATGCCAAGGTTTAGAATTGAACAAGCGGTTATCTTCTACTGGTCTGTACCACTTTTATTAGCTTTCGTTCAAGCGTTCTTAGTTTTGAACGGTATAGTTTTTTAAGGAGGGATTAGCGTGGCTAAGATAGATGAAAGAAGTGTATGGGAAAAGATTGCTGATGAACTTAGAAGTCGTTCGATGTGGATGCTGCACTATTGTACCGGTTGTGGCGCAGTTGAGCTTCCACCTTCGATGACTTCAAGGTTTGATATAGAACGTTTTGGAATGGGTCCGATGGCAACTCCAAGACAAGCTGACCTTTTCCTGATAACTGGTTATTTAAGTGCAAAGACTCTTAGAAGGGTTATATACACTTACGAACAGATGGCTGATCCAAAATACGTTATTGGTTTTGGTTCATGTACTCTCAACGGTGGAATATATTACGATTCTTACGCAGTTATATCAAAATTAGAAGACTATATACCAGTTGACCTGTATATAGCTGGTTGTATGCCAAGACCAGAAGCTATTTTGGAAGCTTTCAACGAACTTATGAGAATGATCAGACGAGGAGAAGCGAACGGCTGGAAAAGATACAAAGAAAATTACGAATGGTACAAGAGAAACCAAGAAAGAGCACTCGGTAAGGTGGTGATTGAAGATGAGTTCCATGAATGAACTTTTTGACTATTTGAAAAAAGCTTTTTCAGCACAAGAAATCTTAGAAGTATCGACAAGACAGTACAAAATAATCTTTCCAAACAATCAAACAATTGCTGCTCTAACTTATCTTAAAGAAAACGGTTATTCGCACCTTTCACTCTTAACGTGCGTTGATTGGATAGATGACAAAAAGTTCGAAATTACGTACATATTGTTCAACTGGAACAACGCAGTTACATTACAAGTTTCAACATTTATCGAAAGAGATGAAGCAAAATTTGTCACAGTTAAACATATTTGGCCCACTGCCGAGTTCTATGAAAGAGATGTTCACGACTTTTTCGGTGTTGTTTTCGAAGGAAATCAGAACTGTACAAAACCGTTCATACTCGAAAACTGGGACGATTTACCACCACTGAGAAAAGACTTTGATCCGTTAAAATATTCTCAAGAACACTATGGTGAGAGAGTTTACGAAAAAGATGCAATCAAAGAAGCTAAGATAATCAGGGGTGATACAAATGGCTGAACTGAAACTATTCTTTGGACCAAACCACCCTGGTATGCACGGTAACTTCAGTGTACATATGTACGTTGAAGGAGATACTGTTGTAAAAGCGAATCCAGTTCCAGGATTTTTGCACAGAGGTTTTGAGAAATTGATGGAACGCAGACTTTGGTATCAAAACTTAGCACTTATTCCAAGAATATGTGTTCCTGAACCTGATATAAACGAAGCGGTTTACGCTATGGGAGTCGAAAAACTTGCAAAAGTAGATGCTCCGGAAAGAGCGAACTGGATAAGAATGATAGTCCTTGAGCTTGCAAGAATAGCTAACCATCTTTGGTCTTTCAGTGGGATTGGCGGACCACTTGGAATGTACACGAGTATGTATTGGGGAGTCGCAGATAGAGACAGAGTTTTGGATATCTTCGAAGCTTTAACTGGAGCAAGAATATACCATATGTACATCATCCCCGGTGGCGTAAGAAAAGACCTTACTCCAAAAATCGAAGAAATGATAAACGATTTGCTGAACTATCTGGAAGACAAACTTGAAGAGTACGAGAATTTCATACTCAAAAACAGAGTGCTTCACACAAGACTTAAGGGTATTGCCAAGATCGATACTGAAACCTGTTTAAGGATCGGTGTTACTGGAATTGGGCTCAGAGCGACAGGGTTTGCGTACGATATACGAAAGATAGATCCATATCTCTACTATGACAAAGTCCAATTCGAAGTTCCAACAGCAACTGAGGGTGACGCTTACGCAAGAATTAGCTTAAAGCCGAAAGAAATCAGACAAAGTATTAGAATAATAAGACAATGTCTCGAAAAGATGCCTTCAGGACCTGTGAACACAAGATTCAGCGAAGGTAACGCTTTAAGGTTCAAAGTTCCAAAAGGAAGTGTTTACGTACACGTTGAATCCACAAGAGGTGAATACGGATATTACATAGTATCAAATGGTGAAGAGAAACCTTACAGAATTGCGGTTCGTGGTGCTTCATATCCACAAGGAACTTACGGTATAGTTAATTTCCTACCGGGTACAAGAATTGAAGACGTTCCAATTTGGCTTGACACAATGGGAGTTTGTGCTCCCGAAATTGACCGGTAATCCGGTAGGTTGGAGGTGGAAAAGATGGAAAAGAGCTTTTTTGCACCTATTTCTGGATGGAGAAATCTTTTCAGAAAACCGGTTACAATATTAGTTCCAAAAGTTAAAAGGGAAGCTGCTGAAAGGTATAGAGGATTTCACGTAAATGATTGGGACAAATGTATAGGCTGTGGTACTTGTGAAAAGATATGTCCTACAGATGCTATCCGAATGGTTGACGTACCGGGGATGGAGAAAGAATATGGCAGTAAACCCCAAAGACCGGTTATAGATTACGGACGTTGTTCTTTCTGTGCAATGTGTGTTGACATATGTACGAGCGGTTCTTTGAATATGACAAGAGAATACGTGCATATATCTCCAGATCCTGAAAAATTTTTCTTCGCTCCAACTGAAAAAGGTATTCACGGTGATACTCCACCAACAGGTTGGACGAGAGATGAAGCGAGCGAACTTTTAGCCCTTGAAAGAATTTTACCTCAAGAGATGGAAGCTGAAGAAAGAATTACATCTTTTGTTGAATTTGTTAAAGCTTACAGCAAAGAAGAAGCTATAAAAGAAGCTGCAAGGTGTGTTGAATGTGGTATCTGTGTTGACAGATGTCCAGAGCATATGAGAATACCTCAATACATAAAAGCGATTTGGAAAGATGATTTAAAAGAAGCTCTCAAATGGCTTTTGAAAGGTGAAGAAAGTGAAAACAACGCTGGTGCAAATCCACTTTCAAGCGTCTGTGGTAGGGTTTGTACTCACAGATGTGAGGAAGTATGTTCAATTTCTCTTAGAGGTGAACCAGTTGCGATTAGATGGTTAAAAAGATACATAGTTGATAACGTCCCAGTTGATAAATGGGGTGAGATAGTTAACTACGATGTCGCACCTAAAAACAAAAAGGTTGCTATCATCGGTAGCGGTCCTGCAGGACTTTCGGCGGCTTATTTCTTAGCAACAATGGGGTATTCTGTTGATATATACGAATCACTCCAACGTCCCGGTGGAGTTATGAGATACGGTATCCCAAGATACAGATTACCTGACGAAGCACTTGACAGAGATATAGCATTTATCGAATCACTTGGGGTTAGAATTTACACCGGTGTGAACGTTGGAAAAGATATAACATTTGAAGAACTCAAAAACAAATATGATACGGTTTATTTGTCAACAGGTTTAACTCTTGGAAGGTCAACAAGAGTTCCCGGTTCAGACCACCAAGACGTTGTCCAGGCACTTCCACTTTTGAGACAAATACGTGATTATTTGCGCGGTGATGGACCAGAACCGAAGATACCGAAAAGAGTGTGCGTTATTGGTGGTGGAAACGTTGCGATGGATATCGCAAGGAGTATGGCAAGACTTCAAAAGATTAAATACGGTAATGTTGAAGTAATAGTTACGTGCCTTGAAAGAACTCATAACGAAATGCCAGCTGATATGGAAGAGATTGAAGAAGCACTTGAAGAAGGAGTTCAAATCTATCCTGGTTGGGGTCCAAGAGAAGTAATAATTGATGATAGAGATCAAATTAAAGGATTAAAAGCTTGCAAATGTCTTGAAGTTTTTGATGAAAACAGAAGGTTCAATCCGAAGTTTGACGAATCAGAAGTAAGATATTTCGACGGAGATATGATAATTGAAGCGATAGGTCAAGCTCCTGATTATTCGTATCTACCTGAAGAAGTCAAATCAAAACTTCAATTCATCGGTTCAAGGATTCTAACAAACGAATTGAGACAAACGTCGGTTGAATGGCTCTTTGCTGGTGGTGATATTGTCAACGGTCCAGATATTATTCACGCAGTTGCTGATGGATACTGGGCAGCTAAAGGTATAGATGCATATTTGAACAAAGGAAAGAAAGGGGGGTAAAGAATGAAAAGTGTACAAGAAATCCTAACACTTGCGGAAAATTTTGAGATCGAAGGGTTCAGGTTTTACAAGGATAAGAAAGATCAAGTTAATCTAAAATTAGCAAAAGAAGTCTTTGAATACCTTATGAATATGGAAAAAGAACACACTGAGTTTATACGAAGACTGAAAAAAGATATCTTGGAAGGTAACAACATGGGAGAAATTAGTTTACCTAAACAAAAGAGTATCTTTGAAGAACGAGTAAAAGATTACAAACTTGAGGAAGGTGACAAAGAAAGCGATCTTTCAGATCTTTCGATACTCAGAGTCGCCTACCTTATCGAGAAAGATTTTGTAAACTTTTACAGCAACTCCGCTGAGAAGGTAGAAGATGAGAAACTTAAACAAATACTGCTTATCCTTAAGAAATGGGAAGAAGGACATGCGGAGATGATTAAGGGTTTAATCGAGAAAATCTTCGAAAGAAACAATTTGGATTTAGGGTTTTATCCGTTTTAAAATTGAAGATAGTGAGAGCCACCTTTTAGGTGGCTCTTAATTTTTCTTTCGAATTCTTAGTATTTTCTTAAAACAACTCGAGTAACATATTATCGAATTTTCAAAACCTACACACTAAACCTGGAGGTGGGTACTGTGAAGAAACTTTTAGTATTGTCTCTATTAGTTATTTCGCTTCTCTCGGTATTTGCACTCAACATTATTTATATGGTTGGCGACGGTATGGCTGGAAACCACGTTTTGCTTGCAAATATTTTAGAAGGTAGACAGCTTAACATTATGAAGATGCCTTACACAGCACTTATGACTACATACTCTGCTGATTCCTGGGTTACTGATTCCGCACCTGCAGGAACAGCTCTTTTCTCAGGATACAAAACTTTGAACAGAGCAATAGGAATACTTCCAGACGGAAAACCCGTGCCATCACTATTCGAATTAGCAAAGAAAAATGGATACAAAGTTGGTCTTGTTGTTACTTGTTCAGTAACACACGCTACTCCCGCAGCAATGTATGGTCATGTTTCAAACAGAAACGATGAAACCACATTAGCCGAGCAATTAACAAAAGCAAATTTTGACGTCATATTCGGTGCTGGTAGTAAATATTTCTTACCTGAATCAAAAGGTGGTATTAGAAAAGATGGAAAAGATCTTATTGAAGAGATGAAGAAGATGGGTTATAAGTACATTACTAACGCAAAAGATATTCCTATGCTTTACGAAGACAAAGTTTTAGGTTTATTTGGTGACACACATCTTGATCCAGCATCAAATAGAAAACCAGAACAACCAACACTTGACGTTATGCTTGCTAAAGCGCTTGAACTTTTATCAAAAAGCGGTGATGATTTTGTAATAATGGTCGAAGGTTCACAAATCGACTGGGAAGCTCACGCAAACGATGTCTACGGAGTATGGAAAGAAACAGTCGAATTCGATAATGCAGTTAAAGTTGCTCTTGACTACGCTAAGAGAAATGGTGATACTCTTGTCGTAGTCCTCGGCGACCATGAAACTGGAGGACTTTCACTTTCAAATGGTGGGTACACAATAGATGTTGCAAAAGCAAGAAAAGTAAAAGGAACAGGTGCTATGTTTTTAAGTAAAGTAAAGCTTGATAGTTATGACACATTCAAAGCAGAAGCACTTAATTTCTTCGGTGTGGAAATATCAAAAGAGGAATTTGAAAGTTTAAAAGCAGTTTCCAACAAGGTTTACAGATTAAACGAAATTGTTAGTTCAAAACTTAGAATAGGTTGGACGACTCACGATCACACCGCTGGAGTGGTTCCCGTTTACGCATTCGGACCTGGTGCGGAACATTTCACAGGCTTTATGGACAACACGGACGTTGCAAAAACTGTTATGAAACTTATGGGTATAAACACCCTCTCTTTCCCAGCGATTGCTGGTGGAGGTTATTAAAAAGTTTTAAAGTTACCTGTTCTGGATATACATTTTACTTTACGGTATTGATATATTCCCCCCACGGTCGGGGGGCAATTTTTTTGGAAAGTATTCCAATATAAGTTATTGATGCTTAAGAAGTATTGTATAATTTTAAGTTGATACATTTACATCAACCACAGGAGGTGTTCAAGGGATGAGAAGGATATTTTCCGTATTTTTGCTTTTGACGGTTGTTGTTCTTTTTGCTCAGACAGAACTTATTATTCACTACCACAGGTTTGACGAAAACTACGAAGGTTGGAACCTTTGGATATGGTATGTCGAGCCAATATCAGCTGAAGGTAAAGCTTATCAATTCACTGAAAAAGATGACTATGGTGTTGTCGCAAAAGTAGTTTTACCAGATACGTTGACAAAGGTTGGTATAATTGTTAGACTTGGTGAATGGGTGATGAAAGACGTAGCAATGGATAGATTCATAGAGATTAAAGATGGAAAAGCGGAGGTGTGGCTCTTGCAAGGAGTTGAACAGATATACACAAGCAAACCTGACACAAGTCCAAGAGTCTTTTTTGCACAAGCAAAAAAGACTGATGAAATCGAAGCTTATTTGACAAACCTTGTTGACACAACGAAAGTCAAGGTGAAAGTTACAGTAGACGGAAAAGAAAGAAGAGTAAAATCAGTAGAAAAAGCTGACCCAACAGGAACCTCAAAAACAAATTGGATTAAGATAACATTAGCTGACCCAATAAAATTAGATGAAGTCAACAAAGATGTAATCTTAGAAGTTGAGGGCTTTACCCCATACCAAGTCGTTATGATGGAAATTCTCGACAACATCGTTTACAATGGCGAACTTGGTATGATTTATTCACCACAAAGAACAATTCTTAGAACATGGTCTCCTGTCTCAAAGAGTGCAGAAGTTTTGCTTTACAAAAACGCTGAAGACAAGGACCCATCTAAGGTTGTACCTATGAAATACATCGGCGATGGTGCTTGGGAAGCTGTTTTAGAGGGAAATTGGGAAGGTTGGTTCTACAAATACAGATTCTTCAGTTACGGTCAAAACAGAGAAACGGTTGATTACTACTCAAAGGCTGTTTCGAAAAATTCTGGTAAGAGTGCGATTATTGACCTTAAGAAGACAGATCCAGAAGGATTCAGAACGACACCAAAACCAAAATTCGAAGACCAAGTTGATGCGATCATTTACGAAATCCACATTGCTGATATCACAGGTCTTGATAACGCTGGAGTTAAGAATAAAGCTACGTATTTAGGACTTACTGAAACCGATACAAAAGGACCAAATGGAGTTACAACAGGACTTGACCACCTCAAAGAACTCGGTGTGACACACGTTCATATCCTTCCAATGTTCGATTTCTGGACTGGCGATGAAGCTGAAAGAGATTTTGAAAAGAGCTACAACTGGGGATATGACCCATATCTTTTCACTGTCCCAGAAGGAAGATACTCGACTAATCCTTTTGATCCGTACGTAAGAATAAGAGAAACAAAACAAATGGTACAAACTCTACACCAGAACGGAATAAGAGTTATTTTAGATATGGTCTTCCCACACACTTGGGGCGTCGGAGTAATGTCTCCATTTGATCAAACAGTACCTTACTATTTCTACAGACTCGACAAAACAGGAGCATATTTGAACGAAAGTGGTTGTGGAAATGTTATTGCTTCCGAAAGACCAATGATGAGGAAATATATAATCGACACCTGTAAATATTGGATGGAGGAATACAAAGTAGACGGTTACAGGTTCGATCAAATGGGACTTATCGATGAAGTCACAATGAAAACACTTGCAGCAGAACTCAGAAAGATTGACCCAGCTGTCGTTCTCTACGGTGAACCGTGGGGCGGTTTCAATGCACCACTTAGATTTGGTAAACCTCACGTTGGTGGCACTGGAGTTGGTGCATTCAACGACGATTTCAGAGATGCAATGAGAGGCTCAGTCTTCAATGCAACAGTTAAAGGTTTCTTGATGGGAGCACTCGCAAAGGAAACCGCGATAAGAAGGGGAGTTGCTGGAAGTATTTACTACAATGAGCAACTCAAAGGCTTTACTAAGAATCCACAAGAAACGATAAATTACGTTGAATCACACGATAACCACACACTTTGGGACAAAAACGTGTTGGCAGCTCAAGCTGATACGAAGATTCAATGGACTGATGCGATGCTAAGAAACGCTCAAAAACTTGCAGGTGCAATACTTCTAACTTCCCAAGGTCCAGTCTTCTTGCACGGAGGCCAAGACTTTGCAAGAACGAAAAAATTCAATGAAAACTCTTACAATGCACCAATTTCAATTAATGGTTTCGATTACGCAAGAAAAGCTGAATACATCGATGTATTTGAATACTACAAAGGACTTATCCAGCTCAGAAAAGAACATCCAGCGTTTAGACAAAGAACAGCGGAAGATATAAGAAAAGTTTTGACATTCTTACAAACTGGAAGAAAGATGGTTGCATTTGTTTTGAAAGATCCAAAAGATAGCTGGAAAGAAATTCTTGTAGTTTACAACGGGGACACAGCAGCACAAGAATTCACTCTTCCAGAAGGAACTTGGAAAGTTGTCGTCGATGACAAGAACGCAGGTACGAAAGTTCTCTACGAAGCGAGCGGTAAAATAAAAGTGCCTATGATTAGTGCAATTGTGATGTACAAATAATTGGATCAATAAAGATCAAGGGCAGTCAAAAGACTGCCCTTGAATTATTTTAAAGTGTTAAAAACGAGTTTTTATGTTATCATATACTTCAGAAAAAGTTTCAGGACTTGTAAGGCTCTATGTTGTTTTTGATCAGCCTGTATCACAATCAGTGCAGATTCAATGGGAAGTGATTCTTAACGGGTTTGAAATTCCTGTAAAAGGCACAATGCAGGCTCAAAGTATGGAGGCACTTATAGACGAACTTGGAGGAATTACAAGCCTATACTGGACTGTTTTTGTGAAAGGTGAATAACACGTGAAAAAATTTAAGTTTAGTAACTAAACGGAAATAATAGTACTCCTAACGTATATTTTGTTAAGCCTCCAAAAATCGATGTTGAATTTCTGTTAAAAATGTGGTAAAATATATAACACAATGGGGGGATCGGGATAGTGGGAGAAATTATTTCGGTATTCTTTAACGTTTTTTTCTTCACGTATAAAAGTTTGAATACAAGGCAGGAAACTTACCAAATCGGTATGTTTCCTGCTAGTTTTTTGCACTTTTTCATCTTTCAAAAGGAGGGGTAGACTGTGAAAAGGTTTAGTTATGTGTTAGTACTTTTAACAGCACTTATCTTAGTGCTGAGTGGTTGTACGGAGTTGTTTGATAAAGTACCAACAGGCACCGTTCCTGACCAAACTGTATTAGAGGGGAACAAACTTGAAGTTGATTTGTCTCAGTACGTAAAAGATCCCGAAGGTGGAACTATCACTTTCACGAAAAAGTCAGGACCTGGAACAATTTCTGGTACAAAGTATGTTTTAGAACCAACGTGGGAAAGTCCAGGTGCTGGAGAGCATACAGTGCAAGTTGAAGCAAAAGACCGAGCTAGAAAATCTATCGTTGTTTCGTTCAAAGTGAACGTTAAAAAATCAGCACTACTCGAACTCTATGTAACAGAATTTAACTCTGGTCCAGCTGTTAAAAATGCTGATGTCATCGTTAAAGATGGAGATAAAGTTGTCGAACAATGTAAGACGGACGAAAGAGGTATAGCAAGAGTTTATATATTGCATGAAGATGCAAATCCAAAGTACTACAACGTGTTCTTGTCAAAAGAAAACCACGGAAAGACGATTATCAATGGTCTCAAGTTTGAATCCCATAAAAAGACAGAGTTAGAAACAACACTGCGAAAAGCTGCCTTGGGTCCAGCTTCGGATAATCCTATAGAAGTCGATATTAAGTTCTACGAGGATTCGACAAAGGCCACAGAAGTAACACTTCCAGCCAATATTTCAGCTGATACAATTTACGTAACTGTTACTGCAACACCTTTGGATTATCCGAACACCTGTAACATAATATATGCAAAAGCTGGCGGAGTACCGGGGGCAGGAACTTTTGCTAATCCAAGGCTGTATGCAAGCAACAAAAACTCATTGTCTGGAACTCTTTCTGTAAAAGAATTTGAAGGTGAAATACCTATAATCGTTGATGTCTATGACGACAACGATACAAGGGTAGAATACATATTCTATGCTAACATCGTTAGAACACCTGCACAAAGCGTTACTCCATATATTGTGGAAAGAAACACCACAAAATATAATACATCTTATGATCTTGTAGCTTATACCAAACGTGCTCCAGTTGAATTCTATAGCAATCCTATCGATAAATCGAAAATAACAGCTTTATCAAAAGATGGCAATGTTGTTCCAAATGCCGCTCCAGAAGGAACGAATCTTTGGGTTACATTGTATTGGTTACGTCAAGAGATGTCAACACAAAGTACCACCACAACTATTCCAAAGGCTTATAGACTTTACAGATCTTTTGATGGTGAAAACTTCGAACCATTTGCAACGGTTCCAGCGACATACTACTATTTCTCCGATTCTTCACCGAAGCTTGAGGTAGGTAAAAGAGTTTGGTACGCAGTCTCGTCCGTCTACGATTGTTTGGAAAGTACACCAACAGTTATTGGAAGCATAGAGTTGCTCCCAATACCGACAATCGTTTACACCGGGGATGCACTTAACGGTTCAAAGGATGTTCCAAGAGATCCAACTTTTGGATGGAAGTTTATTGTTGATAAGAAATATTCTGATTTGGTCAATGCTGATACCAAATATACACTTAAGCACAGATGGGATATCTGGCTATATGATGAGACAGTGAATGACTTAGTATATTACTCACTTGGAGAGATCTCAAGTAACGGACCAGCATACTACACATTCTCCAATGTAGCAACACAAACCGAATTAGAAATTAAGATAAAATTCAGTGAACAAGTATTTGCAGGACCAACTGGTTGGGTAGATTTTGCATTCGGGGACTATTACGCAAACACTTATGGTTATCCATTTTTACAAGCAAACAAAACATACTGCTGGGGTAATGAGTTGCTAGCAACACAACTCGAATACAACGGATTAAATTCACAAGATCCAAATGAGAAATTTAAAGCAATAAGCTACGCTATTCATACAGATCAAAACTCACGAGTTACTCAATACCCAGTAGAAACAGATGTATATCACACATTCACTACGGGTTCAAATTGAGGGAGGTGATCAGGTATGAAGAAAATATTAGCAGTATTTTCAATAACACTTTTAGTTCTCTTTTTAGTTGCGTCTTGTACAAATCAAGTTTCAAAACCACAACAGCAGAATGATAAACCAATAATCCAAAACACCACAAAGAGTAATATTATTCTCTTTGGTCCACTTTCAGAGAGTTACACTGAAGGAAAAGTTCTTATTGGCTACGAGGATCGTAACTCAGCACTCGAAGTGGTAAAACTTCTAAATGGTAAGATCGCTGTCGAAGTTCCTGAAATAAAAATGCTTTCAGTAACATTCAACGGAAAAGTTGAAGATGCCTACAAGAAAATAAAAGAAGCGAATATTACTGGAATAAGATACGTTGAACCAAGTTACAAAAGAGAACTCATTAAACCAGAACCGGTTAAAGACGACCCAGCAAAATACATAAAGTCTGGTAAAGAACTACACGGCACATCAAGAGGTAGCGAATACTTCAGCTCAAGTCTCTGGGGGCTTGAAGCAGTCTTTGGCGGAAAGTCCGCAGAAGAAATATGGGCTGAAGCATCAGGAACCGATATAATAGTTGCAGTTGTTGACACTGGCGTTGATGGAACACATCCTGATTTGGAAGGGCAGGTAATAAAAGGTTATAGGCCTTTGACAGGGGAAGAACTCCCAGAAGGAACGGATTCATCATACGGTGGTTCACATGGTACCCACGTTGCTGGAACGATAGCAGCTAAGAAAGATGGTAGGGGTATTGTTGGTGTTGCACCGAATGCTAAGATAATGCCTATTGTTATTTTTGATGAGGATGAGGTGTATGTTGGCGACGACTATGTAGCGGCTGGTATTATTTGGGCTGTTGAAAATGGTGCAAAGGTTATGAACCACTCCTGGGGTGGATGGGGTTATTCCCACACTATGAAAGAGGCTTTTGACTACGCACTTGAAAGAAACGTTGTTATGGTTGTCTCTGCAGGAAACAATCACACAGAGCAACACGTCCACTACCCATCAGGATATCCTGGAGTAATTCAAGTTGCTGCTGTTGAATACAATGGTGGAAACTACAGGACAACTTGGTTCTCAAACAGAAGCGATGGTATAACAGTTGGGGCACCTGGTGTCAAGATTTGTTCAACTGTTGTAATGCCAGGCAGTTTAGGATACAAAGAACACCAAGGATACAGCTTAGTAGATCCTGAAACAAATGGAGTATATGATTATTATGACGGAACATCTATGGCTTCACCACATGTCACAGGTGTAGTTGCTTTGTTGCTTCAGAAATTTCCAAACGCAAAGGCATGGCAGATTAGAAAACTTTTGGAATCAACTGCTCAAGATATAGACAAAGCTGGTTTTGACACAGATTCAGGATACGGACTTGTGAGAGCTGATAGAGCACTTGAAGGTACTCTTCCAACAAACGGTGGTGTAGAATTTTTCACCGTAGAGATAACGGATGCCTACGGAGAATGGAAAGTTCCAACCGTTTGGGCACAACTAAGAAGAACGATAAACAACGTTGTTGTTTCATATTATGCTAAGACTGATCTTGATGGTATAGCCAAATTCCCACAAATTGATGCAGGAGACTATGAAGTTATCATTGGTGGACCTGATAGTAATGAAAGATGTTTGGGATATTCCGAGGCTATGGGAGAATCCAGGCCTGGTGGCTATGCAATTAACTACAGAATGGCGGAAGAAAGGCAAATTACAGATAACATAACAATCACTACTTCTGAAACGAAAACATACGCTTTTGAAAGCGAATTTAAGGTGGAACTCCCAACGAGTTTGACTAATGAAGCTACGTTAGTTTGGTTTGATTTTATAACAAGTGATAGTGATTATATAACAATCTCTTCAACAAATGTGGACCTTTCTGAAAAGTCTGGATTAGGACAACTTTACGTAATGTTACCAGAA
>FWWM01000994.1_pt1 | contig 90495 bp, 75 predicted proteins | sample 2228351 | NCBI WGS metagenome assembly FWWM01 (sample SAMEA103939774, study PRJEB20133) | metagenome | reverse complement strand
GTTACTCTATCTCATTGCAACTTATACCCTTTTTGGAATTTGCAGAAAAGATTTTACGCTATCTTCCAAAGATGACTTTGTATTGTGCTTTTTTAAGAGCTGACCCTACTTTTAGAGGCGTGCTTAGCACCCCATGAACTTAAACAGATTTAAAAGGGGGCCAAATAGGCCCCCTCAGTGTTTACCTTTGTAATGCACCCCTTTCAATCACTGGCACGGATAGGTACTGTGCCTGAGAGAGAGGTTGCACCAATGGCAAGCTGCTGGCCTGGTCCGCTATTTCAAGGAGGTCTAAGGTCCAACCCCTGAACCCATTATATTGCTTATCTTTTGTATTGAAATAGAATCTTAACTTTATCTTTTGCCCTGCATACATGGACAGATTCAAAGACTTTACCACCCATGTGGGAGGGGCATTTACACCCCCTGAGCTATAATTTATGTGAGGATACTGCATCCCAGGTGGTTCCACAGTGGGATTTAGACTGGCCACCTCATAAAAGACCATGTTTTCCACAGTCACCTGGGAACCCCCATATGTCAAGGTAACAGGTGCTCCTTCTGCCTTTGAATCATCCCACACTGCAACATATATCTCCATCTGGTCATATTGGCCACCTGCCACATCCACAGATTCCACCTCATACCAGGTATTCATTGTGGCAAGGACATTGTCAAACAAAGTAAGGTCAATCACAGGGGATGTTGCAGTGCCGCTATTTTCAATTGTACTGGTATTGCTATCCTGGTCACTTATTGTGCCTGTCTCCTTGCTCCCATACCACAATACATGGCTGCCACTAAATGCGGGTAGCAGGCTTACTCCCTTGTTAGGATCAGGATAAGACACAATCACCTTTGCCCCCACCTTTACCTCTGATTCACCCTGGGCAAGCTCCACATGGTACTGGGCATCGGGCATCTTATTTGTGAAAACCTGAACCTGGTCGAACTTGCTGTCATTATTGGTATCAATGGGCATTACCTGCAAATACTTTGTTGTATTACTTGCATCTTTAAAGCTCACATAGACCCCTTCGCCTAGTGTCGTGGCGCATGCCAGGTCAGAGTAATGGCTGATCACGGTCTCTCCATCTAAGGTCCCCTTTGCCCGCACCTTTATCTGATAGGTAGGCCCCTGGGTGATGGTGAGGGTCTTTTGTGGGTTATAGATATCTGTAATAGTTCCACTTAGATTAATCTCATAATTCTGGACCTCCACCGTCACTATTGTCTGACCATCATTGACGCTTACAAGGTAAGATGTTGCACCTTGCACAGGTTCCCACCAAACAATGATTCCTCCCATACCTGCCTGACCAGAATACGCACCCACATTTTTTGGTGCCAGGATTCCCGGGGATGGTGTTTCTTCCACAGGCCAGTTTGAATATTCCTGGCATGATAGGCCCTGCCCTGAGACAACCTCACCTTCCACATCCACTGTGGGTCTATCCGGATATGCAATCTGATTTAGTAGTGCCGATGCCACTGAAACTGTCTCCGGGTTTTTTAGGACCTGCCAACCCACCTGTGCACTGGAGTTCTCAAGGACCCATTTCTTGTCTGTGAGCTCTGTCTCAAAATCTTCCTTGTAGTACCCAACTTGTACCCCAGGTGCCACTGCCTTCTTGGTGAGGGCAAAATCTAAGGTATAGAAACCATCCACCACTGTACCTTCCACTTTCTTCCCATCGGATTTCTGATAACCCGTGGCCTCTGCTGTGAATACGGCAAATGGCATTATATCCTGGGGAAGATTCTCAAACTTATAATTACCGGAGCCATCAGTTATGGCAGTGAGGGTACCTGGAACCAATGGTGTGGCTTTGTAATACCAGTTGTAGGTGGAACCACTCTTTAAGAGTATAAACCTCTGTTTCTCCGTAAACTGGGTATCACCTGCCACATGGTATATTTCCACATCTATATAATAAAGACCATCATTGATAAGATTATTTGCAGGCACAGTTATTGAATTAGAGCCTTCTTGAACCTCATAGACCTTACTTTCAGTCCCGTCCTGATATTTGTAGTACACGTACCAGTAATAACTTACTCCTTCCTTTGTACCCACACTGGCAGTGCTCCCCGATGCACTTGCCTGTTCCACAAGGGCAGGGGAGAACATCTTTACAGATGCCCCACCAATGCCAGTGTTCTTCTCAGAGTCCTTCACAATACCTTTTACGCCCACATAGTTTTGAACCTTTTCCAAGAATATATCCTCCACAGCATTGGGAGATGAGCTGGATACCTGTACAGCCTTTGCTTTGCTGTAATACCCGTACTTGCTGATATATATGGGAAGGGTTACAGGCTCATCTGCCTTCTTTGCAGTGTATGTCAAGGTATAATTACCTGAGCTATCTGACACAGCAAAGGTATCATATCCACCCAGTTGTACAAGTGCTCCCTTTACAGCTTCGTTATTGGCAGTGGTAATCTTGCCAGTAATAGAACCTGAAAACACTAGATCAGGCTTTGGCACATATACTATTACAAAGGGATAAAGCCTCAGTGTCTTGGCCTGTACCTGGTTAATTGAATATTTATTACCGGTTTGAAGTTTTAGTTCCAATGCAGCATTTACCTTCTGCCATTTCTTATCCTTGAAAACCAGCAGATATAACTCACCATTTCCGCTGGAGATATCCTGTGATATCTTCGAAAGGTCAATTCCACCTATGCTATGTGTGGTGGCTATGCTTACACTACCACAGAAGCACACCTTTTCTGCAGTAGTTGGAACACCTTTGGCATCAACTATATTAACATCCGCCCCTGAAACTATGATTATATTCTGTAACCCTGTATCAGTGCTTATGTTATTTACCTTTGGAATAAATTTTGCCGATTTATAAGGGGTCACTGCAACGGTGATGTCCTTCTTTAGTTTCATATTAGATATGACGAGCTTTGTGGTGGCATCCGATGAAGAGATAGTCTTGGGTACTGGTTTCTCATAGGAAAGTACATTGACAGGGACTACTTTTCCAAGGCCTCCAGTTTGTACTTCCTCGCTACATGGATCACATACTGGGGCCTCTGGGGCAAGAGGTGTCTTGGCCTTGTCAACAGGTTGCACAAACATATAAATATCTTGCCCTTTAGTGGTCTCTGCATAGCCATAGGTAAACATGGCTGATTGTAATTCCACTTGGACTTTGTTGTCGGACTCAACAACCTCAATGGCCTGTCCACCCAAGGGTTTATCTTCCAAATTTATGTTAATCTCAGAATCTCCATACTTGAAAAGACCTGTTGCTTCAGATTTTTTAAAGGTTGGCAATGAAAAAGCAGTAAACTTGGTTGTGTCAACTTTGGCACCAAGTGCGAGGATGTTTTTAATTGGGGTATAGTTTTCTTTATCTGAATTTGCACCTGCTATAAAACTTGCAATATTACTGTTAAGCTGGCTTACCAAGTTAGTCAGTTTCCCATCAGCCTGTTCACTGCTAAGGTTTATATCTTTTGCACCTTCTTGGGATATATTCTTAGCAATAAGATTAATAATTGTTGTGGGTGTTAGACCTGATGATTCTATAAGACTAGTAAAGGCATAATTTAAAGCAAAAAACTTGCAGTTGTTCACATCTGTCAGATCATCCATGGCAAGGCCTTCAATCTCAACCTCGTCACCCAATCCAAAGATTGCCTTAACTTCATCGTAAGCTTGCTCAATAGCCTCTTTTGCATCCTTCCCTTGTTTGATAAGTGCCTTGGCCTTTTCCGAGGCCAGGGTAGTTAATATATTGGGATTGACAGAGGTCTTTCCAGAATTGGCATACACAACTGCCTTTATTGCCTCGTCAGTTGTCTTTTCCTGCCCAGTTGCCTCATCATAATACTTGCCTGTTACCTGGACCTCCACAGGGCCCGTATAGCTACCTAGATCTATTTCAAAATTACCAAGTTTATCCTTCACAGTGCCTGTCCATGAAGGTGTTGCCTCAAGATTCCCTGTTGAATCAATCTTAAAGACCGATACCTTGGCTCCCCCTTGAAATGGTCCCTTTGAAGCAGCCCCAGCCAGTATACTCCCTGCTGACACCGTTGGCTGAACATCGTCACCGTTTCCACAGCCTGCTAAAAAACAAATTGCTACCAATAAAAGGTAGCATACCAGAGCCTTTCGCATCGCATCCCTCCTGTATTTTGGGTTTTGTGCATAATACCCTTTGTTGTGGCATTGTCAATAGCTTCTTTTTTATCTGCCCAAGATCCAGCAAAAATTTTTGTTTTATGTTTGGTATTGTTCACGATTAATAGTTCTATTTTATTTAAATTTATGACAAATCTGGATTGAAGTAAATGCCATCTGTATACTTCCCCCTTGTACTAAAGCTTGGTATTCGTGTAAAATTTCAAATATCTCTTCTGGGCCATGAGAGATTTCACTGGGTACACAAGTTCAAGGATACAGAGACTATTACGGGAGATATTGGTTTCAAATATTCGTATTGGTACAGGTTTTAGGAAAAATTCTTGGTGGATAAAGTTAGCAGTAATCATAACATTATTTTTATTAGCCCTTACTTATTCAATACTTAAGTTCTCCATCCCTGGCAAGATATATGGCATTGTAACCTATACCAATGATGGAGATACAATATCTATAATTACAAGGGAGAACAAAAAAATTACAGTACGCCTTTGGGGTATAGACTGCCCAGAGATGAATCAAGAGTATGGAGACGCAGCAGAAAAGTTCTCCAGGAGACATTTAAAAAACAAAAGTGTCACCGTGCACACAATGGGTAGGGATGACTATGGTCGGATCCTGGGCATTGTTTATGTGGAAGGGAATCCCACACCCATTAATGAGCTCTTGGTACAAAACGGTTATGCCTGGGTTTATACTAGAACCTGTACCAAAGAGATGTGTTATAGATGGAAGGAACTTGAGGATAGAGCCAAAAAAAATGGCCTGGGCCTCTGGGCCCAACCCAAGGCCATGCCACCATGGAAATGGAGGGAGAAACACAGATCATGATCCAGCAGCCTTTGCAAACCTCTGCCTTTTAAAAAACTCCAGGTATTTGGTGACACAGTACTTCATGTCCTTTCTCGGGACTATCTCCTGGATACCCCTTATCTCCTTGAAGTATTCCAGTTTCTGATAGATCTCCTTGCTAACCTCGTGGAGGGAATCTGACCTCACCAGCCTTTCATCCACCTCAAATCCCCTGGATTTCATCACCCTTGGTCCGGCAAATATCACCAATGCACCAGGCTCTGCAATGATGACATCCCCCAAGGCTGCATAACTTGCTATTGCCCCCCCTGTGGAGGGATCTGCCAAGATGCTTAAATAAGGCAAACCTTCTGCCTTCAACCTATTAATGGCATCTATGGTCTTTACCATCTGCATCAATGCAAGTATACCTTCATATAGTCTTGCTCCTCCTGAACAACACACAGAAATCAATGGCAGCCTCTCTGATATGGCATAGTCCACTATCCTTCTAAGTTTCTCACCAAAGACTACACCCATGGAGCCACCACAGAAATAGAACTCACATATGGCAAACACCACCCTAAATCCGTTTATCTTTCCTGTACCCACCACCAAGGATTCCTTAAAGGGAGACCGGCCTTCCTGTCTCCTCAAAAAGTCCTTGTAGTACTCTGTTATCTCAGTTTCTTCCAGGAGGTCATGGACTGTTAGATCATGGTATAGCTCATGGAATGTGCCAGGGTCTGCAAGGCAGTCTATCCAACCAGCAGCGCCCATGACATAACTACACCCACACCTGGGGCAAATGTGGTGGTTATCCAGGAACTCTTGGATAGGGACAAGGTTACCGCAACCACTTCTCCCCCCGCCTTCCCCACTTTTAACCCCAATACATTCCACAAAGTCCTGGGGATGTCCTTCTCCATTAAATCTTCCGTAATCGTCAGATACCTCAATAAGTTCGGTGTGGCTAACGATCTTTATGTCAGGACTGGGCCGTCTAAAGGCCACCCTTATAGGCCTTCCTATATATCTCATTATGTCATGGAGGGTGCCTATCTTTTTTTGGAGTCCAAATTCCCTGGCCCTAATCCCCCTTTTTTTAACCAGCTTGGGAATCTTTGCCCTAAATAACTCTTTTAGAGACCTTTCCAGAAAATGATATGTGTTCTGTGCGTATCCATCCACATCATCCACCTTTTCTGGCACCGGTACCACGCGATCTATGACCCCAAGCTTCTTCAGCTCACGGGCTGTGGGTTTAAGTATGGTCAAGGCATCCTGTATCCTTTGAGGATCCCTAAATATTATAGAGGCCATGCTCTCAGGAGGGGCGGTGGCATAAAGGGCATCGTCCATCTGTCCCCTTATATCCGTAACCTGGATGGCCAAGGCCCCTCCACTACCCCCCTCTCCAAGGACCAGGCTAACAGTCCTTATGGGTATGAGGAGGAATCTTTTCACAAGATGGGCAATAAAAAATGCCTGGAATCTTTGGGCAGAATACATGGATATATCCGCCCCATAGGTATCAATAATAGTAAATATGGCAGTCTTATTGGGATCCTCCCTCTCTGCCCTGTCCAGGAGATCCAGTATTACAGAGTGGTCATCGCTTGTAAGCATACCATAGTTTAACTTCTTCAGGTTCTCTGGCCCCTTCAGGTCCTGGGGCTTGGGTTTCTGTTGTGCAATTATGTAAAGGGTCCTCTCCTGAAAACTGGCCTTACCTGCTATCAAGGATCCATTTTGAGGTACTGGTATGGGTTCAAAGTCCAAGAACAGCTTGTATATTATGTCAGAGGCCCTGGGCCTAAAGGGGTGCCTGGTCCTCCTTTTAAATATGTCAAGTAGCTCTGTCCCGCTGTACATCAAACCTCTTCGGCCTTCTTGATCCTCTTGAAGTAGTCCTTCAAGATCTTTTTGTGGTCAAAGACAATGGGGGTGGGAAGCGCTCCTTCATCAAATATACCCACCTCTGTGGCATCATCCCCTGCCTTTGGTTCCCCTTCCGCCTCAGCCACAAAGGCTATTGATATGGTATGGTACCTGGGGTCCCTCTTTGGATCAGAATACACACCCAACAGATATTTCAGGTTTATCTTCAGAGAGACCTCTTCCAGGGCCTCCCTAACCGCTGCCATCTCCACTGTCTCCCCGTAGTTGACATAACCACCTGGTAAGGCCCACCCAAATGGGGGATTCTTCCTTTTCACCATAACAATACCACGGCCAGACAGCTCAATTATTACATCCACCGCAGGATATGGATTTTTATAGATTACTACCTTTTTCCCACAATTTGGACACATTAGGTACTCTTTCATAATGCGCCCCCTATTTGCAATCTCTTAGCCACATGTGAAATCCTTTGAACCACAGTGATATGGGATAATATTGTCAAAGACAACAGGATAAATTTTAAGAGATACTGCCCAAGACCTGGTATCCAGGCAAGGATCACACCCAGTATGAGCAGCACGAACCTCTCAGGCCTCTGGCCTATGCCCACCTTGCACTCCACCGAAAGACCTTCTGCCCGGGCCCTAATGTAGCTAACCATTAGACTACCACCAAGGGTAAAAGTGGCCAATAATACACCGTCCAAGTCCCCTGTCCGGGCATACATGAAAGTCAGCCCAGAAAAGATGGCTATCTCACCTAGTCTGTCCAGAGTACTGTCAATGAAGGCACCAAAAGGACTTTCTCTTCCTTGACTCCTGGCTATGGTCCCATCAATGGAATCACATAAACCAGCAAGGATGAGGAAGATACCAGCAAGCAAAAAATAACCATATGCAAGGAACAGTCCTGTAACAATACTGAACAAAAACCCGGCAAAGGAAACCAGGTTGGGATGTACCCCGCATCTTACCAGGAATATCTTAACTGGATCAATGAAGTCATAAAACCATTGCCTAATACCTTCGTTTATAAAACGGAATCCCACTGGGCTCCCTCCTGTCTTTTAGGGGATGTAAAAAGGCCCTCCTTTGTCTTAAGACTTACATTGGGATGGGCCTCAAGACCAACTTAGTATTCTGGTGGCAGGGTCTTCAATTTAGCAAGGCTAAAAACAGGGCCATCTTTACACACGAACTGATCCCCTACATTACACCTCCCGCACATTCCTATGGCACACTTCATGCGGTTTTCCAAGCTTAGTATTATCCTCTCAGGTGGAAACCCCAACTTCTCCAGAACTGGTTGTGTAAACTTGATCATCACAGGGGGGCCACATACAATGGCATAGGCATCTTCTGAGCTCTTCAGCTTCTGCTCAGTAATTGCAGGCACAAAACCTATATTATACTTCCAGTTGGGATCATTGGTGGCATCCACTGTTATGTGCATCTGGATATCATCCCTCTTCTCCCATTCCATGAGCTCTTCCTTATAGAGTAAAAGCCCTGGATTCCTAGCCCCATATACCACAATTATGTCCTTGAACTTGGGCCTGTTGTCTGGATGCAGCATGTATACGATACTGGAACGAAGTGTGGTAAAGGCAAAGCCTCCCCCAATAATCACCACATTCTTCCCTTCCATCTCCTCCCAAGGATACCAATTACCCAATGGCCCCCTGATGCCCATTATCTCCCCTACCTTCATGTTATGGAGATATGTGGTCACTACACCTACTTTATTTACTGTAAAGGTTACATATCCCTTTTCCGTAGGGGATGAGGCAATACCAATGGGTATCTCCCCCTTGCCCGGGACAGAGAGCTCTGCAAACTGACCTGGCATGTATTGAAATTTCTCTTCATCCTCGGGATTCAAAAAGACAAATTTAAAGGTCTTAAGGTTCCTATCCTCAGTCTCCACCACTATATCATCTATCCTCACAGGGTAAGGTAAGTATGGATTCTTCAAAGCAACACCCCCTTAGTTAAGTTTACCTTGTCATAAGTTGACACACATACCTGATGTCAATGTTTACAGGGCAATACCTTACACACCTCCCACACCCTGAGCACTGAACACCATTCCCATATTTGTCCACATAATACTTTAACTTATGCATAAACCTCTGCCTCACCCTCTGAAATTTCTTGTCCCTGGGATTGTGACCAGAACCGTGGAGGGTAAAAAGCGGGAACATACAGGAATCCCAGTTCCTGATCCTGTCGCAATAATGCCTGTAGACCTCATCCTGGATATCAAAGCACCAACAGGTGGGACAAAGGTAGGTACAAGTTCCACAGTTAATACAGGAAAACCCCACATCCTCCCAGTATGGTGCATAAAACAGGTCAAGCTGTGTCTTAGCCTTTAGGGCCGCGGTATCAAAGGGTGCCGCCATCTTGGCCTCTGCCTCTGCCTTCAGTGCATCTGCTCTCTTTATCTCCTCCTGGGCGGGAGCTTCTCCACCAAAGACATAAAGCACCTTTTGCCCCTTCTCAGTAAGGGGCCTAACAAGATACCTATCACCCAGATCATACATTATCAGGTCCAGGCCCGCCTCCCCAAAAGGCCCATGACCCACGGCATTACAAAAGCAGGTGGGGCAAGGCTCATTACAGCCCAGGCCAATCAAGGTAGTGGCATTGTACCTCCTGACCCACCAGGGATCCTGGTATTGCGGATTATCGAAGTTCAGCTGAACTATCTTAAAACCATGGGCATCACATGGCCTAATCCCAACTATTGCCTGGGGTGAGAACTCCTTTGGTGACTCCTTCAGGATAAAGGCCCCTTCCGCATTTTGGTCCAATGGGCATTCAAACATCCTCTCAGACTGGGGATATACCAGCCCCTTGGGAGATAACCTGGTGTTGGAAAATGTAAAATCCGGCCTTGTGCCTTCCTTGTATTCCTTAAAGAGATGGAAGTCTCCATCTTTCACAGGCACAAAGACCTTAAAATCCTTCTTAAGATTACTTAGAACCTCTGCCCAACTTTCCTTTTTAAATACAATCCCATTCATGTCTTCTACCTTTACCTGGAGTTGTTCTTAATAGATAAAGTCGTTTACATCATCTGGCCTGTAAAAATCAAACAGTGGCCTCTGATCAAGGCTCAGCCCGGCCTCCCAATTAAAGAGCTCTTTGGCATCTTTATTTAACTTCTTTGTAAACTGTCTCATTGGGATAGCCACAGGGCATACCCTCTCACAGGCACCACAATCAGTGCACCTACCAGCACAGTGAAATGCCCTTAAGATGTGAAAGGTCATTGTATCTGTGGGATCAATACTCTTGCCCACCCACTGAGGCTTGGACTCATCCACAAAGCACGTGGGACAATAGCACAGGGGGCATGCATTTCTGCACGCATAACATCTCAGGCATTTGGAGATCAGGTTTTTAAAGAATTCCCACTTTTTCTCTGGGGGTTGTTCTTCAATCCTTTTTACATCACCAAAGGGATCAATATCCTTGTTTTCTTCCACCAATTCCCCCAAGAGCTCATCATATATGACAGGGTTTTTGTAGAGGCAGGTCCTGCAATTAGTCCTTATAAAATCTGCCTTCTCAAAGGTCTTTTCAAAGCCATTTCCTTTTACAGTAAAGCTTTTGTCCTCCTCAGAATATTCAGTGAGCTCCTTGTTGTCCACTGCCCTCCACACTGCCCTATGATCAATCATGGCCTCACAGGGAATACCCAATATGTAGAGTTGCTCTCTCTTTATCTGGTTTTCTAAGATATGGATAACCAGATTTCTGGAATTACAACCATTGGCCACAATGCCTATCCTATCTGTCCTCTTAGTGACATAATTGGCCAAATTAAGGCCACAATTGCTATCCCAGATAAGCTCATCCGCCTCCTGGGGGTTTTTGATCAATACCGGCTGATTCATGAGGGGCACAGTGCCCTTCCTATAGCCTATAAAGACATCCACCTTTCCCTCAGCAAGGAGCTCCTTTGCCCTCTTTCTTATCTTTGATGAGTAGTCCATCACACCACCTCTGCTCTCTTTTTTATCAAGAACCTTGCTGGCCCAAGTTCTCCCACTGCCTTGGCCACCCTGTGGGCCACATCCACGAACTTAGAGGCCTCTGCTGAAGATATCCATGAAAAGTGGAGTCTACCGGGTTCTATACCTATGTGCTCCAATAGCCCTTTAAGGAGTGCAAATTTTCTTCTGGCATAATAATTACCTTCCAGGTAATGGCAGTCACCGGGGTGTCAGCCAGAGACCCAGACCCCATCCACTCCCTGTCTAAAGGCCCCGAGGATGAACTTGGGGCTTACCCTGCCAGAACATGGGACCCTGATAACCCTAAAGTTTGGAGGATATTGAAGCCTGCTAACACCTGCTAGGTCAGCTGCGCCATATGTACACCAATTACACAAAAAGGCTGCTATCTTGGGTTGCCAATCACTCATCTTCCTCTCCTGGCTAGAGTTCATTTATCATTGCAAATATCTGATCAGTGCCAAAGCCTCTGAGATTTATCGCACCTGATCTACAAGAGGCCACACAGAGGCCACAACCCTTACACAATACAGGATTGATCTGGGCCTTCCCAGCAAATGGCCCTTTGTCTATAAAACTTGGGGCAGAGTACGGGCATATGCTTACACATACACCACAACTGCTGCAGTACATGGGATTCACCGCAGCAATGGTCCCACTCACAAAGATCTGCTTCCTTGCAAGGAGGGTTATTGCCCTGGAAGTGGCTGCCTGTGCCTGGGCAATGGATTCATCCATGGGCTTGGGGTAATGGGCAAGGCCTGCTAAAAACACACCATCTGTGGCAAACTGGCTTGGGCCTAACTTGGCATGGGCCTCCACAAAGAAACCATCCTCATTAATTGGTACCTTGAAGAATTGGGCCAGCTTTTCCATATTACCAGGGACTATGGCCGTTGCCAGGGTTAAAAGATCTGCCTGTATTTTCACAGGCCTTCCCAGGACATGGTCCACCACCTCTATTACCAATCCAGGGCCTTCGGCCTTCACCACAGGCTTTTGATCCAGCCTGTATCTAATAAACACAACCCCCTTTTCCCTGGCCTTTCTGTAAAGATATTCCCTTTCCCCATAGGTACGGATGTCCCTGTAAAGGACAAATATCTCCATATTTGGATTCAATTCTTTAAGGTGCAAGGCACTTTCCATGGTGTGGGTACAACATACCCTTGAACAGTACATCCGCTCAGGTTCTCTGGAACCCACACATTGAATAAACACAGCTCTCTCTATCTCCTTTAACCACTGGTCGCCTTTGATAAACCTCTCATCCAGTTCCAGATGGGTAAGCACCCTCCCATGCTGCCCATACAGGTACTCACCGGGCTTGAATTCCTCTGCGCCAGTGGCTATAAGGGCAACACCGTGCTCAACAAGTTCCTCTCTGCCATCAAAGCTAAGTGTGGTCTTAAAATTGCCCACAAAACCATCCACATTGGCTATGGTGGCACCCCTGTATATCTTGATATTTGGATCAGACTCCACGGATCTTATAAGTTCAGCCAGATTGGCCTGGACATCTTCACCCTTCCATGTCCTAAATAGCCTCCTGGCCTTGCCCCCAAGCTCCTTTTCTTTCTCCACCAAAATCACCTCATAGCCCTGTTCAGAAAAGGTCTTGGCAGCGGCCAACCCAGAGGCTCCTCCTCCAATTACCATGGCCCTTTGGTTTATGTCCAGCTGTGCCTCCTCCAAAGGCTCCATCAGGGCCACCTTGGCAACGGCCATCCTCACCAGGTCCTTGGCCTTTTCAGTGGCAGCCCCTGGGTCATCCTTGTGCACCCAAGAGTCTTGATTCCTGATGTTGGCCATCTCAAATAGATACTTGTTCAAACCAGCGTTTACCAAGGTCTCCTGGAATAAAGGCTCATGGGTCTTGGGGCTGCACGCAGCCACCACGATTCTATTTAAGCCCTTCTCTTTTATGAGCTTTGCCATGACATCCTGGGTGTCTTGGCTGCAGCTGTATAGGTTGTCTGTGACAAATTCCACATAGGGCAAGGTGGCTGCATAGTCCCTCACAGCAGGCACATCTATAACCCCACCTATATTGATCCCGCAGTTACACACAAACACACCAATCCTGGGCCTTTCTCCCACCACATTCCTCTGGGCAGGGACCTCTTTTGTCCTGGTGAGAGTACCCCTGGATCCCTTTAGCAGTGCACCTGCCTCTGCCGCAGCAGAACTCGCTTCAATTACAGTCTGTGGAATGTCCTTTGGGCCTTGAAAGGCACCACAGACAAAGATCCCTTCTCTGGATGTGGCAACGGGCTTAAAGGAAGAGGTGTTGCAAAACTGCCCCACTGTGAGGTCAATGCCCAGCTTGTTTGCCAGGTCAATCACCTCAGGGGAGGTCTCCAGACCCACAGACAGGATAACCATATTAAATGTCTCTTCCCTTGGCTCACCTTCCTCTGTTACATATCTCAGCACAAGGTCTTCAGTCTCTGGAATCCTGTCAATGCTGTGGATCCTTGAGCGGATAAACCTTATGTTATGTTTCTTCTTTGCGCTCTCATAATACCTCTCAAACTCTTTTCCATGTGTCCGCATGTCCATGAAGAATATGGTACATTCCAGAGCTTCATCGTGTTCCTTAGCTATCACAGCCTCCTTTATTGCATACATGCAACACACAGCAGAGCAATAGCCGTGATCACATCTATTTATGTCCCTTGAGCCAACACATTGTAAGAATGCAATTCTGTGGGGCTCTTTGCCATCAGAAGGCCTCTGAACATGGCCCATGGTTGGTCCAGATGCACTTAAAAGCCTCTCAAATTCCAAGGAAGTAATAACATTGGGGTATTGAGTGTAATAGTATGTATCGTATCGACTTGGATCAAAGGTCTTAAAACCAGGAGCAAGTATTATGGAGCCAACCTCTAAGGTCAATTCATTTTCTTTATCATCAAATTTTATTGCCCCAGCCTGGCAAAATTTTTCACAGGCCTTGCACTTGCCCTTTTTAAAATAAATACAGTTGTCCTTATCTATTACATACTTAAGGGGTACCGCCTGGGGATATTGTACATATATAGCCTTTCTCTTATTAAGACCTTGATTGAATACGTCATCCACTTTCACTGGACACTTTTCTGCACATATACCACAGGCAATGCACTTTGTAACATCCACAAACCTGGGCCTTTGTAAGACCTTTACCTTAAAATTCCCAGGTTCGCCAGATACCTCCTTCACCTCAGCCAGGGTAATCAGTTCTATGTTTATGTGCCGGCCGACCTCGACCAGTTTAGGTGAGAGTATTCACATTGCGCAGTCATTGGTGGGAAAGGTCTTGTCCAGCTGGGCCATTACCCCACCGATGGAGGGACCCTTTTCTACCAAATAGACAAAATATCCAGAGTCAGCCAGATCAAGGGCAGCCTGCATCCCTCCGATGCCAGCCCCTATTACCATTACAGCGCCTTTTGTCTCAGCCATTTTTTATCTCCCAAGTGCAGAATTTAGCCCTGATAATAAACTCTAATCTCGGCTAAAGGGTTTAGAAATTTGTGAGAAAGCTATAAGGTTTTTTGGTATTAGGTGTCAAGCCTTTTTCCTCTCCCATGACCCACTTCAAAGGGTCCACTTTTGTATTGAGTAAGGCTTTCTAAATATGTTAAAAGATCTCCCATGGACAAAGAACCAGACTTTCAGAAGATGAACGGGCTTGTGCCAGTGATTGTTCAGGATCATGCCACAGGAAAGGTGTTAATGCTGGCATATCTCAACAAAGAGGCATGGGAGTTGAGCCTTCAGACCAAAGAGGCCCACTTTTATAGCAGGTCAAGGCATAAAATCTGGCACAAAGGAGAGACCTCAGGGAATGTGCAGAGAATAAAGGAAGTATTCCTGGACTGCGACCAGGACACAGTACTTTTTAAGGTGGAACAGGTGGGTGGCGCCTGTTGCCATGAGGGCTATGCCTCATGCTTTTACAGGCGACTACAAGGTGATGGGTTTGAGGTGGTGGAGGAAAGAATATTTGATCCAAAAAAGGTGTATGGAACATGAACAGATTAAAATTCGGGATCCCAAAAGGTAGTCTACAGAAGGCCACCTTGCATCTCTTTGAAAAATCAGGCTGGAAGATAAACGTAAATGAGAGGAGCTATTTCCCAGACATAGACGACGACACCATTGAGTGTAGCATATGTAGGGCCCAAGAGATGAGCAAGTATGTGGAGACAGGGACCCTTGATGCAGGCCTCACTGGGAAAGACTGGATCCTGGAGAACAACTCCGATGTGGTAGTTGTGGATGATCTGGTTTACAGCAAGGCCAGTGCAAATCCTGCCCGCTGGGTCTTAGCAGTGCCTGCATCCTCCAACATGGAGACTTTGGAGGACCTAAGGGGTAAGAAGATAGCCACAGAACTTGTTAATTTTACCAAGAGATACTTTGAAGAGAGGGGTATTGACGTCAAGGTAAGCTTTTCATGGGGGGCAACTGAGGCAAAGGTGGTCTCTGGACTTGCAGATGCCATTGTGGAGGTGACAGAGACCGGTAGCACCATAAAGGCCCATGGACTAAAAATAATACACGAGTTACTCAAGACCAATACCCAGCTCATTGCCAATAAAGATTCCTGGCAGGACCCATGGAAACGATGGAAGATAGAACAAATATGCCTGCTTTTGAAAGGTGCCCTCAGGGCAGAGAACATGGTGGGCCTAAAAATGAACGTACCTAAAGAAAAACTGGAAGGGGTGATTAATCTCTTACCCAGTCTAAACGCCCCCACAGTGGCAAACCTTTATGATGCGAGATGGGTCTCTGTGGAAAGTGTGGTGGATAAGAGAGTTGTCAGGGACCTCATCCCAAAACTCTTAGAGGCAGGTGCCCAAGGCATAATAGAGTATTCCTTAAATAAAGTGATTTAGACCATAACCCAATCCCATCCACAACAATGTCTAAGAAGACCCCATGCATCAGTAAAAATGCCCAGGACATTACACCGTTTATGGTGATGGAGGTCTTGGAGAGGGCCAAGACCCTGGAAATGGAAGGTAGAGACATAGTCCACTTAGAGATAGGGGAGCCAGACTTCCCCACCCCGGCTTGTGTCCTAGATGCCGCCAAACAAGCCATTGCCAAAGGTGAAACCCACTATACCCACAGCCTTGGGATCCTGCCCTTAAGGGAGGCTATAGCCGAGCACTATCACCAGGAATATGGGGTCTATGTGGACCCAGGGCATGTCCTTGTCACATCAGGCACATCCCCTGCCCTCTTTATGATCTTTGGTTGCCTACTGGACCCCCTTGATGAGGTAATAATCCCAGAACCATACTACCCTTGTTATCCCAACTTCATCAGATTTGTGGGTGGAGTCCCTATATTGGCACCTTGCAGGGAAGAAGACGGGTTTCAATTGGATCCTGATACAGTGAAATCCCTTATAACCCCAAGGACTAAGGCCATTGTGATAAATTCCCCTTCCAATCCCACAGGCACCATACTCTCAAGGGATAAGATAAAGGCAGTGGCTGAACTGGGCATAACCATTGTCTCAGATGAGATATATCACGGCCTCACCTATGGAGAAAAGGCAGCATCCATCTTGGAATACACCGATAACGCCTTTGTATTAAATGGATTCTCTAAAAGGTACGCCATGACAGGATGGAGGCTTGGGTATGTGGTGGCACCAAAGGGCTTCATAAGGCCCCTGCAAAAGCTCCAGCAAAACTTTCTCATATCTGCCCACAGCATATCCCAGTGGGCTGCCATCAGTGCCCTAAAGGACGCAAGGCAAGATGTTGAAAACATGAGAGGTATTTATAACCAAAGAAGGATTTTCATGTTGGAGGGGTTAAAGAACCTTGGCTTCAAGGTAATGTTTGAACCTAAGGGGGCCTTTTATATCTTTGCCAACATAGAGAATCTTCACCAGGATTGCATGGACTTTTGTAAGGCACTTCTGGAAGAGGCAGGGGTTGCCCTCACACCAGGGATAGAATTTGGAGGCCGTTTTAAGACATTTGTAAGATTTAGCTACGCAAATTCCCTAGAAAAAATAAAACTTGGGCTGGAAAGGATTAAAGTTTATATAAAAACAAGGTCCCTTAGTCCATTAGACTAGGTAAGAAAGTAACTATCCCGGGAAACGCAACAAATAGCAAAATCCCAGCTATAACTGCAATTACAAAAGGAAGTATTCCCCTAAAAATTGTCTCCAACTTTATATCCATGCCCAGGTTTCTTGTCACACCATAGACCACATATACATTTATCCCCACAGGCGGTGTAATAACACCCATCTCTGTTACCATTACTATTAGTATCCCAAACCAGATTGGGTCATATCCCAGATGAGTCACCACTAAGGGAAAGAAGATGGGAATTGTGAGCATGACAAAGGCAAGGGAGTCCATAAAACACCCGCCTAGGAAATAGATAAAAACTACTAGCATTAGTATAAGTTCTCTTGGCAAATCAAAGCCCATAATCCAGTGGGCCAGATTAAATGGAATCCTTGTAACTGCAAGGAACTTACCAAATACCACTGCCCCAGCCACCAGCATCATAATCATGGCCGATGTGCTCAATGTATCATATACTGCCTGTACAAACTTGGACCAGGTCAGGTTCCTTTGGATCACTGAGACAAGGATAACTCCCAGAACCCCCACTGAAGCAGCCTCTGTGGGTGTAAAGACCCCAAAGGACATACCCAGGATAACGGCAAGAAAAACCACCAGCACCTCTAAGAGGTTTTTAATGGAAATAAACCTCTCTTTCCATGAGCAGGAAGCCCCTTTTGGACCCTTATTGGGATATAGTGTACAAACAATATATATTGTTATGGCAAAGAGTATCGTGAGGATGATTGCGGGCACGATCCCAGCATTAAACAGTTTCCCAATGGACTGCTCTGTGAGTATGCCATAGACAATGAGTACAATGCTGGGAGGCATGATCATGCCCAGACCTCCACCAGAGGCAACAGACCCAGCAGCCAGGTCACTCTCATATCCATACCTCTTCATCTCTGGCAGGCCCACTGTGGCCATGGTGGCAGCAGTGGCTGGACTGGAGCCACAAATTGCCCCAAAGGCAGTGCATGCGCTTACCGTGGCAATGGCAAGCCCACCCCTTATGGCCCCCAGAAACTTGTAGGCAGTCTCATAAAGCCTCTTGTTGATGCCGCTGGCAAAGGCGATCTGACCCATTAGTACAAACAGAGGAATGGTGGTGAGTCCGTAACTGGCAAAGGTCTCCCAGATGTTCCTTGCCAGGATTGTTAAACCAGCTTTCCAAGAGGTCACCATACTAAAACCAACCCAGCCCACAAGGGCCATCACATAGGCAACGGGCATCCTTGTGAGAAAAAGAAGGATCATCACTATAATACCTAAGATACCTATAATTGTCTGATTCATTTTTTAAAGGTCTCCACCAGCTCCAAAAGGATAACCACTGCCGCAACCACAAAGCAGAATGCCATGAAATAAACAAGCCAAAAATAAGGCAGTTCTAAGGTAAGGGACACCTGTTTGCTCAGTTTAATGTTTTCAGCATACAAATAAGTCTGATATGAGATGACAAGGCACAGAAATATGCTCAACACCTGGGTTAGTATGTCAAGAACAAGTTTAACAGGTTCAGGACATCTGTCGTAGACTATCTCCACTGCAATCATTGCCTTTCTTTTTTGTGCATATCCAAGAGAGGCAGCTGTTGCTATCAAGCACAAGAATTCCACAATTTCCACAGAGCCTAAAATGGGCTTATTAAAGACAGCCCTTGTAAAGATCTCTAAACAAGTAATCCCAGCCATTACTACAAGTGCTATGCCTGCAAGTAACTTTAATAATGAGACAAATTTCCACATTTTGGCATCTCTCTTGGAGAGGCCCCGGGAGGGGCCTCTGGAGGTCTATTGTTTGGAGGACTTTAGCATGCCTTCAATGAATTCAACAACCTCTTTACCCTTTACACCTTTACCTTCAATCTCTGCAACGTATTTGTCAATAATGGGCTTTACTGCCTTTTTCCACCTCTTCTGCTCTGCCTCATCCAATGCAATGGTCTGCCCACCCTTTTCCTTGAAGAACTTTAGGCCCTCTTCGTCTATTTCATCCCATGCCTTCCCAGTCTTCTCTACCCACTCTTTATTAATCTCTTCAATGACCTTCTTCACATCACCAGGCAATTTCTCCCATTTGCCCTTATTCATAACAACAAAGAATCCGGTGGTATAGGCCACATCATAGGCCAATGTGGCAAATTTGCACACCTCACCTAATTTCCAGCCCTTATTTGCCTCAAGGGGATAAACAGCGCCGTCCACAACCCCCTTTTGTATGAGCTGGTATGTCTCTGGCATGGGCTGGGCAACAGGTGTTCCACCAAGGGCCTCCACAAAGTTGGCACTTACCCCATGGGACCTGAGTTTCAGGCCTTTCATGTCCTCCAATTTCTTAACGGGCTTCTCCCTCGTATGTACAAAACCAGGGCCATGGGCATGGAGATACATTACTTTCACATCATTAAATTCCTTTGGCTGGAACTTTTGCAGCACCGCATTTATCACCTTTGTAGCTGTCTTCCCGTCCCTGTAACCCAGGGGCATATCCACCACCCCAATGAGGGGGAATCTGCCCCTTGTGTAACCCAACACAGAGAGGCCAAGGTCTGAGACATTGGTAACTACTCCGTCATATACCTCTGCTGCCTTTGTTAAGGTCTGGCCAGGGTAATATTCAATCTTTACCTTTCCATTGGTCCTCTTTTCCACCTCCTTGCACCATGCATCAGCCAATATGCTCTGTACATGGGTGGGTGGGAAAAAGTTGCTGTAGGTTAGTTTTATTGGTTGATCAGCCCCCTGACTAAAACCCACCAGGCCTGGGGCCATCAAGAAGACCATCACCACTGCCAAAACCAAACCCTTTTTCATATTGCCCTCCTTTTTTGGGTTATCTCAATCTAGGTGGCAGTACAGCCACCCTCCTCTCACCCTCTTGTAAGGATATGGCGCCTTCAGGACAGAACCTGGCACATACCCCACAGCCTATGCAATGCTTTTCTTCCCTTGTTAAAACACCCTCTGAGATACTTATGGCATCAGTGGGACAGCGCTCTTCACATATGCCACAGCCTATGCATTTTTCCAGGTCAATTACCGAGAGAAAGTAAGTGGCATTAATCATGGGAAAGGCACCTTCCCTCCAAAGGTTAAAGGTATCACAGCAGTCCTTGCAACAATTGCAGATGCTGGTCTCAGGCTTGGAGATCTGGGAATTGGGATGAAAGGCCTTGTGCACCAGGCCTGCCTCTTCTGCCCTCCTCAATATATCCAGGGCCTCCTCCTTGGTCACCTTCCTTGCAAAACCCTGTGCCACGGTGTGTCGCGCTGACTTTCCAAAGGTAAAGCAGTTTTCCAAGGGGGCATTGGTGTGGCAGTATTCTCCCAGGGCCATCCTTTTTTGCCTGCAAAAACAATAACCCACGGCAATGTCGTCAAACTTGCTTATGATCTCTTCCACACTCTGGGAGGGAAGGATCACTTGGGTGGGCTCTATGGCCTTGGATACTGAAATGACCTTTATGGGTTTGCCATCCTCTGAGGTGCGTACAGGTACTGTACGGTCAACGGGGGGCAGGTGTGGGAGCATCTTTGATATGTTCTCAAGGTTTGCCTTGAGCTGTTCTCTTACCTGATCTATTAGGTCCTTAAAAAGCCTTGCAAGCCTCTTATCATCCTCAGTAAAAGAAAGGGGTGTCATAAACCTGTACTCCATCAGCCCAACATTCATGAGGGGCAATAGCCTGTAAACCATAACACCCTGGGTATTGGGCTGGTTAAAGATCAACCCCTTTTTTGCAAGGGCATCACACAGGGCCACGGTCTCCTCTTGGGAAAAGGGTGAGACCTCCATGAGTTCAGGGAGGGTCTTTGATGGCCTATCCTTGAAGCACAGGATCAGATCCAGCTCTTTGTCGCTCTTTATCACCTCCCCAATTATAGCCATTGTTGTATCATTCACAGGGAAGGGAAAAACACCAAGGCCAGCTATTATCCTGGTGGCCTCTAGCAGCCTTTCCATTGACAGGGCCTGCATTTGAGCTCCTCTATGCTGAGATTAACAGCTATTTACATAAGACAAGGAGGGGAGTCAAGGAAAATAGACTCCAGAGGAACTTAGATAACAGGCCCCATGACTAGTTGACAGAGCAGCCTCCTGGTTATGTATAATGTCCTAAATAACATGTAGGAGAACCCATGGAGATAGTTACAAAAACCCAATTAGAAGGAGTCAGACTATTAAAGAGGGGAAAGGTTAGGGATATATATGAGGTGGGTGAATTTTTGCTCATAGTGGCCACTGACAGGATCTCTGCCTTTGATGTGGTCCTGCCCAACGGGATACCCAATAAAGGCAAGGTGCTCACCCAGATAAGCCTCTTTTGGTTTGACCAGGTCAAGGACATAATAGGCAATCATCTTGTTGCCACAGAGGTTAAGGACTTCCCTTCCCTGCTCCATCCTTACAAAGATGTATTGGAAAAGAGGAGCATGTTGGTAAAAAAGGCACAACCACTGCCAGTGGAATGCATAGTGAGGGGATATTTGAGTGGGTCTGGCTGGGCTGACTACAAAAGGACCGGAAGGATATGTGGGGTTGATCTGCCCAAAGGTTTGGTGGAGTCGGCAAAACTCCCAGAACCCATCTACACCCCCAGCACCAAGGCTGAAGTAGGCCACGACGAGAACATCTCCTTTGAAAAGACAAGGTCCATACTGGGAGATGAATTGGCAGAACTACTTAGAGATAAGAGCTTGGAAATATACAAGAAGGCTGCCCTAATAGCAGAATCTCGAGGTATAATCATTGCAGATACCAAGTTTGAGTTTGGCACCCACAATGGTGAGGTCATGTTAATTGACGAGATACTTACCCCTGACTCATCAAGGTTCTGGGTAAAGGCCCTTTATGAACCTGGTAGAGGCCAGGACAGCTTTGACAAACAGATAGTCAGGGACTACTTGCTTTCCCTTGACTGGGACAGGAATCCCCCTGGGCCAGAGTTACCGGAAGAAATAGTAAGAAAGACCAGCAGGCGTTACATGGAGATATTGGAGATTTTAACAGGGAAAGGCCTCTGAGGTTTGTATGATTAAATGACAATAGGTGTGGTATTGTATCAACCAGAGATACCACAAAACACAGGCAATATTGCAAGGACCTGTGCTGCCACCAATACACCCCTGCACCTAATAAGGCCGTTGGGATTTAGTCTGGCCAATAAACACCTGAAAAGGGCAGGACTGGATTACTGGGAACAGGTGACATTAAGTGTACATGATTCCTTTGAGAGGTTCTTAAAGGATGTCAGGCCAAAGAGGTGTGTACTCTTTAGCAAAAGGGGCCTTCTTAGACACCATACCTTTGAATTCAGGGAAGGAGACTTTTTGGTATTTGGCTCTGAGACAAGAGGGCTTCCTCAGGATCTGCTGGACTCAGGCACCTTCCCCACACTCTTTATACCCATAATCAAACAAAAGGTAAGGAGCCTAAATCTAAGCAGCTCTGTGAGCATAGCCCTCTATGAGGCCTTGAGGCAGACTGGATTGTTGGACCAAATGGATTAGCCTTGTTTGAATATCTTCTGGGGAAGATTAAGGATCTTACCCTAAGGGGCCAGCGCCTGAAAAAACCTTAAAGTGTACTACAGGTGAGATACCAAAAACTGGCCCTGCCTTTTTGATCCCTTTAGACCACCAGATTACTTGCCCCCCTTAGTACTAAACAAGGTCTCACTGTAATAGCCAATTCCCACTGTACAAGACCATTTCAAGACACTCCTTTTAAATAAAACTTTTTACATTGACACAAAGGAAAATCCTGTCTATCCTTAGCTAGAATATAGCTACAATGACCCGAGGAGAGGAATGAGGACCTATCAAGGTCATACCTGAACAAGCATACACACCTGCCCAGGTAACAGGGTGGGTTATGGCCTGATGGTCCTCTTTCTCTTAGGCAACTTCTAAGTCCCTTTCAGGACCCTTCTTCCCCAACCTCTATCCCATAGGGCCTAAATAGAGCCTAAAAGGACCATACAGACCCACAATCTTAAACCCCCAAAAACCTTGGGCATGGTGCAGGTCACAATTGTCATCGTTTAGCCATATATTTGAAGGAGGCAAGATATGAAGGTAATTGAATTAAGGCAAAACGTTAATTTAGTAAGAGCAAAGGGTCTGTGCAGTAAAGAGTTCGGCGATGTGTTGGTGTTAGGCGGAGGGATTAGTGGGATCCAGGCAAGTTTAGATATGGCTAATGCTGGGTTTAGGGTTTATCTAGTGGAAAGAGCTCCAGCTATAGGTGGACACATGGCTTTACTTGACAAAACCTTTCCCACCAATGATTGTTCAATGTGTATTGAATCTCCCAAGTTTATTGAATGTCATAGACATCCCAATATAGAAATTTTAACATACACAGAACTTCAGGATATAAAAGGTGAAGCAGGTAATTTTGATATAACACTTATTAAGAAGCCAAGATATGTCCTTGAAAGCAAATGTACAGGCTGTACAACCTGTGTTGAGAATTGTCCTGTAAAACACCCAGATCCGTTTAATCAAGATTTATCTTATAACAAGGCCATTCACATATATTTCTCCCAGGCAATACCCCTTGTAACTTACATAGATCAAAGTTGCCTTTATTTGAAAGAGGGGAAATGCCGGATCTGTGTGGGTGTGTGTAAGAACAATGCCATTGATTTTGGCCAAAGGCCAAAAGAGATCCATTTAAATGTGGGGGCCGTTTTACTTTGCCCTGGGTTTAACCCCTTTGATCCTTCTTTGAGAGGGGAATTTGGATACAAAATCTGTCCCAATGTGGTAACCAGCCTTGAGTTTGAGCGCATATTGTGTTCAACAGGACCCTATAGTGGAGAGATAAGGAGGCCATGGGATGGGAAGCACCCCAAGAAGATTGCCTGGGTACAATGTGTTGGTTCTCGTCAGGTGTTGGAGGGTGGTAACCCCTATTGTTCCGCAGTGTGTTGCACTTATACCCAGAAACAGGTAATCCTCGCAAAAGACCATGATCCAGAGATAGAATGTTGGATATTTCACAATGACATAAGGTGTTATGGCAAGGACTTTGAAAGGTTTTTTATCAGGGCATCCAGGCTTCCCTATGTGAGGTTTGTAAGGTCCTATGTAAGCCTTGGTGGTATAGACCCCACCACGCAAAATGTAAAGATTACATATGCCACAGAGGAAGGAGTAAAGGAAGAGGAGTTCCACCTGGTTGTGCTTTCTGTGGGGCTTAATCCTTTCAATGGTCCTATACCCTTAGTTCAAAGAGGCATAAGATTAAATGAATATGGTTTTGTAAGGGTCCCCCTCTTTAATCCCCTCACCACCTCTGTTCCAGGGATCTTTTTAAGCGGGACCGCCATGGGTCCAATGGACATCCCTGAATCCGTGGTAAGCGGTACAGGTGTGGCCGCTCAGATTTTAGATCTACTTAGGTACAGGAAAGGTAAATTGAGGAGGCAAAGGGTCTATCCACCTGAAAGGGAGATATCCCGTGAGGATCCCAGGATCGGGGTATTTGTCTGTCACTGTGGTGCAAACATTGGAGGGGTAGTGAATGTACCTGAGGTTGTGAGGTATGCAGCAGGTCTACCAAAGGTGGTACATGTTGAAGAACAGTTGTTTTCCTGTTCCACAGACTCTGCCAAACAGATAACAGAGGTAATTAAGGAGAAGGGGCTTAACAGAGTAATTGTAGCTGCCTGCACACCCAGGACCCATGAACCCTTGTTCAGGGATACCTTAAAAGAGGCGGGCCTTAACCCATATCTCTTTGAGATGGCCAACATCAGGGAGCACTGTTCCTGGGTTCACTCCAAGGAAAGGGAAGAAGCCACCAAAAAGGCAAAGGACATAGTGAGAAGGGCAGTATTTAGATCAATGAAGCTCTACCCCCTTACAGAATATGACCTCCCCATAAACAAGAAGGTATTGGTGATAGGTGGAGGGATATCTGGGATGACTGCTGCCCTGAGCCTGGCAAAACAGGGATTTAGTGTATCCCTTGTGGAAAAGGAACAGGAGCTGGGAGGCATGGCCAGAAGGTTATTCTATACCCTTGAAGGTGAAAACCCTCAGGACATGCTAAGACACCTCATAAGGCAGATTTATTCAGAGCCTAGAATAGAAGTTTCATTGGGATCACAAGTAATAGACACGACGGGATATGTGGGGAATTTTCTTACTACCATAATACACCCCAAAGGAAGGAAAACTCTTTCCCATGGAGCAACAATCATTGCAGTGGGTGCCCAGGAGTACAGACCTAAGGAATATGGCTATGGAAAAGATCCTAATGTGATTACACAGCTTGAATTGGAAGGAATGATTGCGAGTTCTCATGAAAAAATTGAGAACTCCCAGTCCATTGCAATGATTCAGTGTGTGGGTTGTAGGAACGAGCAAAGATCATATTGTTCAAGGATATGTTGTAGCCATGCAATAAAGAATGCGATTAAATTAAAAGAAAAGGATCATGGTAAGAATGTGTATATACTATTTAGAGATGTTATGATGTATGGGTTTAGGGAAAAGTATTACAGGATAGCCCAGGAAAGAGGTGTGATTTTTATTAGATATGATAAAGACAACCCCCCAAAGATAGAAACTGCCTCTAATGACAGCAAGAGCCCAATTAATATCTTGGTTCAGGAATCCATATTAAGAAAGCCAATTTCCATAGATGTTGACCTGCTGATCCTTAGTTCTGCGGTTATCCCATGTGAAGACAATGAAAAGATCTCCAAACTCTTCAAGATCCCCTTAAATACAGATGGCTTTTTCCAAGAGGCCCATGTGAAACTAAGGCCCGTGGATTTCGCAGCTGAAGGGATATTCCTATGTGGCACTGCCCATTATCCTAAACATTTAGAGGAGTCCATCATTCAGGCCTATGGTGCTGCGGGCAGGGCAGGAAGCCTCTTGTCCCAGACAACCATAACTGCTTCAGGTTCAGTGGCACAGGTGAACATCTTAAATTGCGTATCTTGCGGGGCCTGCATAACCTCCTGTAAGTACGGTGCCATAGAATTTGTAGAGACAGAGAAAGGAAAAAAGGCCAGAGTAAACCCCATACTGTGTAAAGGTGACGGCCTATGTACTACTAAATGTCCCACAGGTGCCATAACTCTATTACACTTTACCGATGAACAGATTAACAATGAAATGAAAGCAATTTTGCTTTTTGACACTTTAGAATCCGATAAAATATACAGGAGGGCTTCAGATGTCACAGGGAAGGTTTAAGCCAAAACTAATAGGATTTATGTGTAATTGGTGTTGTTATGCTGGAGCAGACCTTTGCGGTGTGAGCAGATTACAATATCCACCCTACATAAGAATAATAAGAGTAATGTGTTCCGGCAGAGTTGATATGACTTTCATTATAAAGTCTTTCATCTATGGTGCAGATGGTGTATTCATAGGTGGTTGTTGGCCTGCAGACTGTCACTATGTTACTGAGGGTAATTATGATGCACTGACTATGACATTAATACTAAAGAAGATACTGGCATTTTTAGATATTAACCCAGATAGATTGCGCCTTGAATGGGTCTCTGCCTCTGAAGGTAATCGCTTCCAAGAAATTATGATTGATTTTAGCAACACAATAATGAAATTGGGGCCTTTAGGAGGAGATGGAATAGGGCAGGAAGAGATAAAATTTAAATTAGGGGTATTGTTAAAATTAGTACCCTACATCAGGCTGGTTGAGAGGGAAAAGTTCAGGGTGGAGAGCAGATCCGAAACGGATATCGTGGCCTTCTTTAATTCTCAACAGACAGAAAGGCTTTTTAAGGAACTGATATATGAGAAGTTGATACTATCCCTGTTACTGGAAGAAATAAGAGATCCAGGGCTTCCTCAGGATGAAAGACCATTTGTGTCAAGGATAGAGACGAGAGAAGGAAAAAGGGTGGATAGGTCCAGGTTGGCAGAAAGGCTTGGACTTAGCCCCTCTGAAGTCTCAAACTACCTGAACTTGGCAATGAGACTTGGGCTTATTCTTCACGAAGAATTATTTAGGGCCCGTGATGGAAGGTAGCTGAGGCCCAGTGTTTGGGAGAAGCTGACCCATTAAAAGGTTCAACTTCTCCCTGAAGCCCTACTGTGAGAACAGGGCTCTTACCTTGGTTATAATCTGGTCATCCTCGTACCATTTGAGGGTAATGGCCTTCGCAGGACACTCCGCAACACACACGCCACATCCATGACACAGGGCCGGGCTGATTTCGCTTTTACCTTCAGGTCCCATCTTAGGCACTCCATAGGGACAGGACCTGACGCATACCAGACAGGATGCACAAAAATCAGGGGTCACCTCTGCCACAACCCCTGGCATTGTTATATAGTCCTTTGCCAGCAGGGTTGCAGCCCTGGCAGAGGCAGCCATTGCCTGATTTACAGCCTCAGAGATGAGCATGGGACTGTGCGCGGTTCCACACAGGAAGACCCCATCGCTGGCCATATCCACAGGACGGAGCTTTGCATGGGCCTCAAGGAAATAGCCATCAGCATTCCTTGCCACCTTCAAGATCTTTGAAAGTTCCTCTGTTTCATTGGCCACAATCCCTGCTGAAAGCACAAGGTAATCAGGGCTATATGTTACAGGTCTATTTAAAATGGCATCAACAGATGTTACCCATAGCTTCTTGTCCTTTACCGTGACCTCGGGTGGAGTCTCTGGGTCAAACCTGGAAAAGAGAACCCCCAGTTTCCTTGCCTTCTCATAATAGTATTCCAGCCTCCCGTAGGTCCTTATATCCCTGTAAAGGATGATCACTTCCGCATTTGGATATAACTCCTTTATATGGATGGCATTCTTTATGGCACTCTGGCAACAGACCCTGGAGCAGTTGGGGTTCTCTTGGTTTCTAGATCCCACACACTGGATCATTACAACCCTGCCAATATCCTCGATGTTTTTACCTTCAAGGAGTCTTGAAAACATAACCTGGGTCATAACCCTTGGGTCCTCACCGTACATAAACTCCTTTGGTCTATACTCATGGGCACCAGTGGCCAGTATAATTGTACCGTGTCTGACCACCGAACGCTCTTTGGTCCTTGTATCCTCAATCTCTGTGGTATAGTTCCCCTGCACACCCAATGTGGACACTACCATTGTATTGAGACGGACCTCTATCCTTGGGTGATTTAAGACCTGGGAGCTCAATTGATTTATGTACCCCTGGATATCATCACCCTGAATGGTCTTGGTTAGATGCCTTGCAAAGCCCCCCAACTCTTTATCCCTTTCTATTAGCAATGTTTCAAAACCCTGCTCGGCCAGACCCAAGGCAGCATTCATCCCTGCCACCCCTCCACCTATAACCAGCCCCCTCTTTATTACATCAACTTTGTGCTCTTTTAAGGGCTTAAGGAGCGCAGCCCTTGCCACTGCCATCCTCACCAGGTCCTTTGCCTTTAAGGTGGCCTCTTGTGGCATGGCTCCGTGTACCCAGGAACACTGATCCCTGATATTAGCCATCTCAAACAGGTATTTGTTTAGACCACACGCCTCCAATGTCTCCATGAACAGAGGTTCGTGGGTCCTGGGAGAGCAAGAGGCCACCACAACCCTGTTTAATCTATGCTCTTTAATAATCTCCTTGATCCTCTCCTGGGTATCCTGGGAACATGTGAACAGGTTATACTCAGCCACCTTTACATGGGGTAGCCTTGATGCATATTCAGCAACTTCAGGTACATCCACTACCCCTGCTATATTTATTCCACATTTGCACACAAACACCCCTATCCTTGGCTCCTCTTTAGAAACATCCAACTCTTCCACCAGTGGCCTGGTTTTGGTGTTTGACCACCTTGCATCCCTTGTAACACCAGCTGCGGCACAGGCAGCTGCACTCCCATCTGCCACCGATGAAGGGATATCCTTTGGTGATTGCACTATGCCACAGACATATATCCCTGGCCTAGAGGTCTTCACCGGCATAAAGGTGGGAGTGGAAACAAACCCATCAAATTCCTGGTCTATGCCCAGGTTCTTGCACAGGTCACTAACAGCCTTGGAAGACTTAATACCCACAGAGAGTACCACCATGTCAAAGGTCTCTTCCATCAATCTGCCCTGCTCTGTTACATACCGTAACAATAAATCATCCGTTCCTTTAATGGCCTCTATACTGTGAACCCTGGATCTTATGAACCTAACACCATACTCCTCCTCTGCCCGTCTATAGTATTTCTCGTAATCCTTTCCAAATGCCCTCATATCCATAAAGAAGATGGCAGTATCCAGGTGTTCTTTTGAATGCTCCTTGGCTATTACTGCCTCTTTTATGGCATACATACAGCACATATAGGAACAATAACCGTTCTCAGACCTATTGATATCCCTTGATCCTATACACTGAATCCAGGCTATCTTCCTGGGCTCTTTACCATCGGACGGCCTTACCAAGTGACCCATGGTAGGGCCTGAGGCAGAGAGTATCCTTTCAAACTCAATGCTTGTGACCACATTGGGATGTACCTTATATAGATGGGTGTCTTCCATGGGAGTTGGATCATATGTATCTCCCCCCAAAGCCAGTATTATGGAGCCTACAGTAAGGGTTCTTTCAATGGAGCTATCTCCATGATTTATTGCCCCTGCCAGGCAGGCCTTTACACACTGATAGCACTCAGAGCAGATTCCACACTTAAGGCACCTCTCTGCCTCTTTTCTTGCCTCCTCCTCTGTATAACCAAGGGCTATCTCCTGGAAGTTCCCCCTCCTCTCCTCCAGGGAGAGCTTCCTCATATCCACCCTCTTTTTCTTCACCTCTTCTCTGGTATCTGGCTTTACATAGGACCAGTCCTTTTTCCTACCCTCTTTCAAATCCAGGTTGTTTAGGTACCTATGTATGCTCTCCGCTGCCTCCTTACCTGACTCCACTGCCTCCACCACACTCCTGGGCCCATAAAATACATCCCCCCCTGCAAATACCCAACCAAGAGAGGTCTGCAGTGTCACAGGATCTCCTTCTATACCTCCCCTGGCAGTAATGGGTATGCCCTGCTCTGATAGCCCCGTAAGATCCGCTGCCTGACCAATGGCAACTATGGAGCTATCACACCTTATGGTCATAAGCTCACTCTCATCATACTGGGGATTGAACCTCTTTTGTTCATCAAATACCGATGTGCATCTCTTAAACTCAATACCCACCAACCTCCCATCCTCTTCCAGAAACCTCTTAGGCCCCCAGCCATTTATGATCTCTACACCCTCTTCCAATGCCTCCTCTATCTCATACTCCCACGCAGGCATCTCATGGCGCTGCTCAAGGCACACAAGCTTCACATGCCCCGCCCCCTTCCTCAAGGCCGTCAACGCCACATCTATGGCCACATTCCCACCACCAATCACCACCACCTCTCTCCCTAAACTCACCTCCCTGTTCAACGCCGCATCCCTCAGAAAATCCACCCCCTTCAATACCTGCTCAAGACCCTCATTGGGCACATTTAAGGCCCGACTCCTATGAAGGCCTATGGCCAAAAACACCGCCTTGTAACCATCTGCCTTCAAACTATCCAGGGTAATATCCTTACCAAATGTCACATTGGTCCTTATCTCCACCCCCATCTTCCTGATCACTTCTATCTCATCTTCCAATATCTCCCTGGGAAGCCTATATGCAGGAATACCCACCGCCATCATACCACCTGCCACAGGCAGCCTCTCAAATACCGTAACCCTATAACCCCTCCTCCTCAAAAAATAGGCACAGGACAGTCCTCCAGGCCCAGAACCTATCACCGCTACCTTCTCCTCCCTCTCCTCCCCTACCTCGGGAATGTACCTCTCCAAACTACCCCTGTCCTCATCTGCCAAAAACCTGTGTAGATACCTTATCGCCAGTGCCTCATCCACTTCATTCCTGCTACATACCCCCTCACAGGGATGATGGCATACCCTCCCACATATCCCAGGAAATGGATGCTCCTCCTTGAATAACTCCAATGCCTCCCTGTATCTCCCCTGGTTTATCAATGCAATGTATCCCTGTATACTCACATGGGCAGGACATGTGGCCTTACACGGCGCAGTACCCCTCTTCTCAATGGCATAGGCCCCAGGTATGGCCTGGGGATATAACTTATAAGTCGCCTTCCTGTTGTTCAGCCCAAGATTGTACTGATCCTTCACCTCTATGGGACACACCTTCGCACATTCACCACAACTGGTGCATTTGGAGCGGTCCACATATCTTGGATATTGCCGTACCGTTGCCTTAAAATTCCCCTCCTCTCCCTCCAAGGCTATCAACTCTGCATCAGTTATAAGCTCTATATTTAGATGCCGGCCGACCTCGACCAGTTTAGGAGAGATTACTCACATGGCACAGTCATTGGTGGGGAAGGTCTTGTCCAGCTGAGCCATCATCCCTCCGATGGCAGAGGCCCTCTCCACCAGGTACACATAATATCCAGAATTGGCCAAATCTAAAGCGGACTGCATCCCGGCAATACCGCCGCCTATTACCATTACTGAACCTGATACATTATTCTTACTCATTGTGATACCTTCCCTTTGTGATATTTATTCTCTTGTCAATTCTATTACCTCCAACACCAGCCTCTCAATGCCAATGGCCACATCTGTTATACCAGGGCCCAGCATATAGGCCGGTGTGGTAACAAGCTTGTTCTCTCTGTCTATCCAGACCCCTGTGACAGGGCAGGAATGGTGCCTACCCCCCATCTTTTCAATCATTGAGGCAGTGCTTAAATCAGTGCCAACTGTCACCTGGGGTGCTGCCTCAGCCAAGGCCTTGGTGAGTGTTGCAGGGGCAATACAGATGGCACCAATGGGCTTCTTGGCCTTCCACATCTCCACGATGATCCTCTTCACCTCTGGCTGCACCTCTGCCTCTGGACCCCTGATGGCAAAGTCGCTTAGGTTCTTGGCTGCCCCAAAGCCCCCTGGGATTATGAGGGCATCAATCATGGAGGCATTTACCTCTTTTAGGTCCTTTATCTCACACCTTGCTATCCTGGCGGATTCCACCAGGACATTTCGCCTTTCATTGGTGGGCTCTTGGGTGTAATGATTTATCACATCATATTGATCCATGTTGGGGGCCATGCACAGGTAATTGGATCCATGCTTTTCTATGAAGTAAAGGGTAAGAACAGACTCATGTATCTCCGAGCCGTCTAATTTACCACAGCCCGATAGGAGTACGCCTATCAAAGGCATGACACACCTCCCTGGGAAAGCTGGTAGATACTAATTCTCAAAGCTATCAAATGTCAATAAGACATTTTTTAATGGGCCTAATTAAACTTGAAAGCCTACTTGGAATTTCAAAAAAGAGGCCAGGATACCACCACCCAGAGGAACAGCACCTTCTCCCATGTTCATTGGGATGCGCCTAAAATAAGGGAATCTAAAGCCTCTTTATGAGTAACAGGCCTGGGATTGCCATGATGGCACATAGGAAAAAAAACCACTCCCACCCCACCAGATTGGCCAATACTCCAGCAGGGGCAGGTATTACCACCCTGGGAATTCCCACAAGGCTGGTAAGTAAGGCATATTGTGTGGCTGTAAAGCTCACATTGGTCCTGGAGGCAATGAGGGCAGTTAATGCGGCAGTTCCCATTCCACCGGTGAGGTTCTCAAATCCCATTACAAAAAAAAGGGGAACGATATCTTTAGAACCCTTGGCAAGAAATGAGAATAACCCTGTGGAGATACCTTGAAGAATACCAAATATAATCAGACATGAACTAAGCCTCACCCTTAGTAAGATAACACCACCTAAGAAGGTCCCAAAAATTATTGCCCAGAAACCCATAAACTTTGCCACAATTCCTATCTGTGTCTTGCTATAGCCCACTCCCAATAAAAATGGCGTAGTAAGGTTCCCGGCAACATTGTCCCCAACCTTGTAGAGCACCAGGAATGCAAAGAAAAATAGGATGTTTTTCCTCATGAGCATATCCCTCAAGGGTTCTTTTACAGCATCTTTGAGTCCTGAGGGGATATCCTTGGTGTGTGGTTCAGGGACTAAAAGGGTGAGAAAGATCAAGGGGACAAAGATAAAGGCCATTGTGAGGTACACAAAAGGGAACTCAATGTAATCTGCCAGTATCAAACCCAGACTACCGGCAATCAACATGCCCACCCTGTAACCTTGTATATAGTAGGCTGAACCAAGGCCAAGTTCATTATCAGGGAGGGTCTCCCTCCTATATGCATCCACCACAATGTCTTGGCTGGCACTAAAAAAGGCCACAATAAAGGCAACCAAAGATGCCCAGAAATAAGACTTAATGTAAGTACAGAGGCCAAGGAGCCCAATGGTGACAAAAAGTCCCAGTTGAGATAGAGCAAGCCAACCCTTTCTCCTGCCCATCTTTAAGGGCGCATATGTATCAAAGAATGGTGACCACAAAAACTTTAGTGTGTAAGGAAGGCCAAACAAAGACACAAGCCCAATACTAGCAAGGCCCACACCCTCCGAGGACAACCATGCCTGAAAGAGGCTCCCCACTAATAGCAATGGCAGGCCAGAGGCAAAGCCCATGGCCCATGCCACCAAGAGCCTTGGCCTAAGGAAGACCCTGAACCAAGATTCTCTGTAAGGCTCTTTTAACTCTCCCCCCACCAATGGACTATTCTTTCCCAACCCAGGTGATTTGCCCACAAAGGCCTTACACTATACACGAAGAGGCCTGAAAAAAACCTAAAATTTCATAGGAACAATCTCACCCATGGATCCTTCCCATCAAAGATCTAAACCCAGAAAATTATCTGGGCATGCGGTATGGAGGTGGGGTCTTGTGGCCTTCCAAGATCTTCTTTAACCTCTCCTTTTCCTGCCTGAGAAAAAAAATCCTTTCCATGAGCTCATCCTTTTTGGGCCCCTGGGCATTCTGAAATTCCTTTTCCAGATCCTCCAACTCCTTTGAGACCCTGTATAGATCTCTGGCCAAGGTCTTCAGGCTCATGGCAACCTCATATCTAGGCCTATGATCTCTTCACCTTCCACATATAATCTTAGGTCTTCAGGGCGGATGTCCAGGCCTTGGAAAAGGAGATCTTCCAATCTTTTTGACAGGCTAAAGTTTTCTATTATCCGATCCTCATAGTCAGGCCTGCCTTTTGCGTATCTCTTCAAGATGTCCTTAAGCCTCTCCTCCAAGGTGACTATCTCACTATGCCTGACCCTTTTGTCTGAGTAATACACTATGGCCTTTTCCGTGATCTTTCCATCATAGGGAAATGCCTTTAACCTCACGTGCTCCTCCACAATCTCTGCAATAAAATCTAGACCATGACATAGACATATCTCCTTACCCAGCCTGCAATGATCTTCCCCTGTCTTAAGGGACCTTGTCTTTCCTATGTCGTGAAGTAAGGCACCCATTGTGGCCCTCTCAGCAGATATGGGGTAAATTCGGCTAAGCCTTCTGCTCAGAAAGTGTGTCACCTTGGCAACTACAAGGGAATGCTCCCTGATATTTTGAAGCATCCCGTGTTCATCCCACAAGGATATACAAAACTGATAGTCCAAGCCCATTCTCTAATTGGTTTTTTGTTAATTATAACATTGTTCCAGAACTCCTTCAACCCTTCCTCTATTTACTAAGGTTAGCAAAAAGGACAAAATAAAAATGATGTGTAACTAAATTGTGGCAAAATTAGAGAAAAGTTATCTAAATAACCCCATCAGGCAGTCTTATCATCACCTCGTTGTGTATTTTTCTCTTACCCAGTTTAAGAAACCTGGCTGGTCCTGGGATGATGCCCTCACAAAACCAAGGGATTTGTCCTGGATCCCCAAACTTTTTAAGGTTGAGTTTATTCTCTTTACCACCTTCTCGGCATACAGGTATCCGGTTCCACTTTTACAGTTTCCTTCCTTGCAGGCAATCACTAGCACCTCCTTGGTCTCCTTTTGGGCCAAGAGCCTTAAGATAAGGTTTTCACTTAGAGATCCACCGCAAGGCAATTCAATCACGGCATAACCTTTGAGAAACCCGTTATCCAGCCCCGTAATTGAGGCTATAAACCCCTCCCCTGACCTCTCACAAGTAAGGATGAATCTATCTTTCCCTGATTTCAAATACCCCAATGCCCTATCAAAGAGTTGGGACTCCTTGGTCCTGTCCAATGTAAGGGCAAGCCCTGGACAGTTGCTAACACATGTGCCGCAGGACTCACAGGCAAAGGCCAAGAAATTAGGCCTGGTTGTAAAAACAATGGCCCCATGGGGACACACCCTTAGGCATGTGAGGCAATAGGCACAAGACCCCATATCATAGGCCACTGGATCTTTAGGCTCAGTCTTCCTTAACCACTGGACCAAGGCCTTAATCTCTCCCACTGCCCCTTCCTTCATTGCCTCCAGGTCCTGAACTGAGGTGAAAGGAGGGATGGGACTTATTACCAGGACCCCCTTCCTGTTTGTAAGGTATGGCCCACGAAGGACATTATCTGCCTGCGGCACCCCGCCCTGATCTGTTTCCAATCCCAGGGCCTGCAATAGGTCCTTTAGCCCATGGGGGATAAAGATAGCTTCCAAATAGACCACCTCGTCAACCTCTATACTGGTCTCTGAGCGTAAGATAGGGTCTTCCAAAGTAATTATGTAAGGACCACTTCCCTGGATCCTCAAGTCATTGCTCTTGTAAAATACAGCACCCTTTTCCCTTAGCAGGCCATATTGGGCCTCAAGATCAGGGGCTGATATCTTTAGCTGCGGGGTAAAGATATGTACAGTACCTGGCTTAAAGCCCTTTGAAAGCAGGATATCAAAGGAGGGCAAATCTATCAGGGAGGAGCTCACCATCTGTGGGGTCAATAAAGGCCACCTTGGATAACCAATCTCTCCCAGGTATTGTGTTAGAAAATTCTTTCAACCCCTTGCCCCTGGGAAAGCCAGGCCTCAAAACCACCTCCCATCTGGGGTCATAGCAGAGGATCACAAGGCCCACCTTCAATTCCAGATACTCCAGCTCCCTTTTCAGGCACAGAGAAAAATCTCCAGGTCCACCTATAAGCCCTTCTGGCCTATAATCAGGATAGGACTCCATTCCCTCATTTCTTAATCCAATGAGCACGGGCTCAAAACCCTCTCCTTTTAATCTCTCAGCCATTGACAAGGCCAAGGATCCATCGCCCAATATCGCTATTCTATTTATAAGTCCCACCATTATTCAGTCTCCAGATAAGAGATAAGCCTTGGGATCTTGGAGCGCACATCCAGGATAGTGTCCAGTATCCCTTTTGGCCCAGAGGCTGCACCAAACACAAAGAGGCCCTTTTCAGGCACAGGCTTCAAAAATCCGTGCCTATCAGTGGGCATTTCCAACAGGTCTGCCAGATAGCCGTGATCCTGTGTGGGGACCATTGCACAGCAAAGCACAGCCATGTCATAGTGGAACTCCTCCATCTTATCTGCGGGCTTCACATACACAGAAACCCCTTCTCCCCCTTCACACATCAATTCCCCTGGCACCTGCCTTATAAACCTAAATGCCTCCTGATCCCTTTTCCATGCACGGGCAAAGTCCCTACCATAGGTCTGGATGTCCATATAATGGAAGGTTATCCTGGTTTGGGGTTGAATAGACCTTATGAGACCTGCCATCCTTATCCCATAGCCACAACATACTCTGCTACAATACCGCCGCTCCTGGTCCCTACTCCCAACACACTGGATAAAGGCAAGATCCTGGGGCTCTTTTTGGTCAGAAGGCCTAAGTAGCCTTCCCCTTTCCCTCAGGATGGCCTCCAGCTCAAGGCCTGTTATTATATCCCTGCACCTGCCATAGGACAGGTTCTTTTTCCCAGTGGGATCCCACTGGGAGAAACCAATGGAGACTACCAGGGCCTTGGCCTCTGCCAAAACCTCGTCTTCCCCTTTTTTTAGTCTCAGGTTATATCTCTTCCCGTCATAGACTGCCTTCTTAAGATTGGTCTCCACCATGGGTACTATCATTGTGTCTTTTTCCACGGCCTTTATTCTGTCAGCCACCAGGCAGGCACCACACTGCTGACATACACCATCTATGGCCTTGCAGGTGTAATGGATGGCCTTTCCCCCTAAATCTTTGGCCTTTTCCAGTAAAAGCACCTGATATCCTAATCTGGCCAAGGCAAGGGCGGCCTCAAGCCCTGCTATCCCTGCACCTAATATCACCACATCCCATGGCTTACTTTCCAAGGACATCCTCCAATAAGGACTTGGTCTTTACTGTATTAAGATTTAAACCCAATGCCTTTGGGTCTATCCCAAGGGCCAGGCCCACAAGCTGGGGCAGGAAAATCACTGGTATGCCTATTTCCTGCTGAAAGGCCCTCTCTATGGTCCTCTGACTATCATCGTACATTACACTACAAAAGGGGCAGACTACTACAATGGCCTTGGCCCCTGCCTCTTTAACATTCTTTAGTTTTTGATAGGCAAGGGAAAGGGATGTCCCTTCGTGAAAGGCAAGGACTGCGCCACCGCAACAGTCCTTCTTACCCTTGTAATGAATTGGATCTGCCCCCACAAGCCTCACCAGCAGGTCCAGTGATTGGGGGTCTTCCGGGTCCTCCTTGTCTTCAAATACATAGGAAGGCTTAAGATAGTGGCATCCATAGTGAATGGCCACCGGTATCTGTTTTAGATCCACTCTTATGGAAGAAATAATCTTTTCTAAAATGGAATGCTCCAAGAGTACCTTTGCAAAATGCTGTGTCTTGGTGCCAGATACATACTCTTTTTCCACCTTTAACAAGGCCTGGTTTACCTCTTTCCTAATCTCCTCATCATGATCCAAACGATGACTTTCTTCCTTTAGCATGGAGGTGCAGGCACTGCACAGTGTGCATATGTTTAATGCCTTTTCCCTGGCAAGGGCAATATTTCGTGCAGCAAGTATAGTTGCAGTGAATTGGTTGTAACTCTTCAAAGGAAAGCCACAGCAAGAAAACCCATCTATATAGACAAATTCAATACCAAGGGCCTTGGCTACCTCTATGGCAGACATCTCATAATTCCTGGCCCTGGCAGGTATGGTGCAACCCAAGAACAAGGCATATCTCATCACCAGGATTCCTCCAGTAAGTTTACAATCTCCTCTATCCTCAAAGGGATTCCATAAAGCCCTGCCTTTTCCCTCTTCTTCAGGTCAAACTCATCCAATACATAGGTCCTGCCAGCTCCCTTGATTGATTCAAGCTGGATCCTTACGGCCTGGGGAATAGATCCGACCTTGCAGGCTACATTTCTCAATCCAGTTATCAGGTCAGTTATGTGAATCCCTTGAGGGCATCTCTCCTGGCAGGTGTAACAGGCTGAACAAAGCCATATATCCCCATCCCTTGATGGATCTGCAAGGCCTAACACAAGCCTCCTCAGGATCATCCTGGGGTCAAAATCATTGTTGACCCTGGCAATGGGGCAGCTGGAAGTGCAGGTACCACAACCGTAACAAAGGGCCGCATCTTTAGCCACATCCTCAACGGAAGTAGACTTCTTCATAACTCCTCCCGATGATACAATATAGCCATATTATAGCCACATCAAGGGGGTGTAAAGGAGAAATTTTATTATCTCAAGGCAAAGAAGATCTCTCAGGACATGGGCATAGGCCTTTTAGCTCCTCTTCTATATCCCTTGCGTAATGGAGGAAGATCACGCCCAGATATAGACACACCTCCCCTTTCATCAACCTCTCTGCGTCCCTGTTGTGGAGATATGCATATCTTTCCACATGACCTCTCTTAAGCTTAAGTACCCATGCCCTCTTTTCAGGCTCCTCACTAATGGACAGTTCCAGGCAGGCATCCTTTAGCATGGGATATACCTCCCATATCCTGGACCTCAGCTGCCTTGGGCTAATCGTCCTTGGGATCTCCTTGCTCAAGGACTGCCCTCCTTTTGGTTCTGTCATGTTCACCTGTGTACCAATCCATCTGCCTCAGTATGCCCCTCACAATCTGAACATCCTTGGCCCTTAGAGGAAGCCTGGAAAAGAACCTCCTTACATTGATCATCCAGTGCTCAGGGTTCTGGGGATTGATGAACCCAATCTTGGTAAGAACCTCTTTTAAATGCTGGTACATGCCTTCCAATTCAAATCTATTGGCAAGCCTTGGTACAAATCTCTGGGGTTCTTTCCTGGATGCCAAAAAGAGCTCATATGCAATGATCAAGACAGCCTGGGCAAGGTTTAAGGAGGCAAAATGGGCAGTGGGTATAGTGACAATGAGATGGCAATACTTTAGCTGATCATTGGTAAGCCCTCTGTCCTCAGAGCCAAATAGGATGCATATCTTGTTTTCCTGGGAGATATCCGTGAGACGTTCTGCCAGCTCCCGGGGCTCTGCCATCGCAGGCCTCAAGGAACCAGTCCTTGCTGTGGTGCCAACCACATACTGAAAAGGACCCACAGCACCCAGAAGGTCCTCCACCACCTCCATATTTTCAATGATCTCAATGGAAGGCCCTGTGGCTGTCTTTAGCACCCTGCTAAGGTCACAGTTCTTGGGACTGACCACAATGAGATCTCTAAGCCCCATGTTCATCATGGCCCTGGCAACAGAACCTATGTTCTCTGGGATATGGGGCTCAACTAAAATAATGGTTATGTTTTCAAGTCTGATACCCAAATACTGCGCCTGCAAAAGTCTCAGATAAAAAACCCCACATAGGCCTTTTTGTGTCTTATTGCTTTGAGCTCAACACACCCGTGGCCGCCTCAATATCCTTGTTTATCTGAGCCTTCAGTGACTCAATGCTGGGAAACTTGGCCTCATCTCTAAGGTATTTCACAAAATCAACTCTGAGCTCAGGCCCAACACTTATGCCACTATACCCTATAATATGGCACTCAATGCTGAGGGCCCCATCACCAAAGGTGGGGTTTAGGCCTATATTGGTGACGGATTGGTACCTCAAGCCCTCAACCCATGCCCAGGTGGCATACACACCCCTTTTTGGGATGACCACCCCTGGAGCATCCACATTGGCAGTGGGAACACCCAGCATTGGGCCTCCCCTGCCTCTTCCTTTTACCACCTGGCCGGTTATGGTGTAATATCTGCCAAGAAGCTCCTTGGCACCATCCACATCTCCCTCTTTTATCATATTCCTAATCATGGTGCTGGAAGCCAGTTTTCCGTTTATGTTCACTGGCTGTAACACATATACACCAAAGCCGTGCTCTCTTGCCATCTCCTTTAATAAGTCAATATTACCTTCCCTGTTTCTGCCAAAGGCATAGTCATATCCCACCACCAATTCCACCATCCCCAACCTCTTGATTAGAATCTCCAATACAAAGTCCCTTGCCCTCATCTTGGCAAGCTCCATTGTAAAGGCCTCGCAGACAACCTCTTGTATCCCTGCCTCCTCAATAAGCCTCAGCCTCATGGCCGTGGGAGTAATCACCTCAGGGGCCCTCTGGGGATCCAGGACCTTTAAGGGATGTGGCTCAAAGGTAAGTACCACAGATTCACCTTTTATATCCCTGGCCTTGCCTTTTACTATTTCAAAAAGGGCCCTGTGGCCTTTATGGACACCGTCAAAATTGCCAATGGTAACTACTGATCTGTTGAGTTTCCTGTCTATAGTATCAAGACCATAATAAATGGTCATCTTGTAAGCCCCCTCACTGCTCTGGATATGGTAATCTCACATATCATTGACCCTTAAATTACATCCGAAGACCTTAGAGGAGATGGCCTTGGGATTTTCCTGTATTGACATCAGTTCCAGGTTAATATATTCTTTGTTTAAATCTAGATCAATATTAGCCGTGCCGAAGTGGCGGAATTGGCAGACGCGCTAGGTTCAGGGTCTAGTGGGGGTTGCCCCGTGCGAGTTCGAGCCTCGCCTTCGGCACCAGTTTTTTAGAGATGAAACCCTCCCAGTCACCATACCCTTTAAGTTTGAGGCCTTTGTCTTATGAGAGCTTTTTACAATGAAGGGTTGCCACAAACCCTGCTAAAATTAAGGCAGGACTTAGATAACGAAGAAGGGCAGTGGCTATCACCCTATGCATGCCATAGTACCAAGGCCATCAGGAGGTTCCCTGATCCAGATGTCACAGAAGGCCACAGGCAGTTCTTCTCAGTGGATACCGATAGGATATTACACTCCCTTGCTTATTCCAGATATATAGACAAGACACAGGTCTTCTACCTGATCAAAAATGATCATATCACCCATAGGGTCTTACACGTACAGCTCGTCTCCAAGATAGCCAGGACCATTGGCAGGCTCTTGAGGTTAAACGAAGACCTAATAGAAGCAGTGGCCCTTGGTCACGATATAGGTCATGCACCCTTTGGTCACGATGGGGAAAGGTTTCTTTCCAGGATTTGCCAAGAGCACAGCATCGGGCACTTTGTCCACAATGTACAAGGAGTGAGATTCTTGCAAGACATAGAGAGAAAAGGCAGGGGATGGAATCTCTCCTTGCAGGTATTGGATGGCATCCTGTGCCACGATGGTGAATTGCACCAGGCCACTTTGTGCCCATCCCCCTCAAAGGACTTTGAAACCTTTGACAAAGAAGTACTGGATAAGACACTGGACCCTTCCATTGAACTAAGGCCAATGACCTTAGAGGCATGCGTTGTTCGTTTAGCAGATACAATAAGTTACATTGGAAGAGACATTGAGGATGCCATAAGACTTAAGATAATCTCAAGAGAGGATATACCCAAAGGATGTAGAGAGATACTGGGGGATACCAATGGAAAGATCGTCTATAACCTGGTGAGTGACCTTGTATTCCACAGTTTGAACAAGCCCTTTTTGAGTTTCAGCAAAGAAGTGGGAGCGGCCTTAGGGGAATTAAAAGAGTTCAATAAAAAGATGATCTACGAGAATCCCTTCATAAAAAGAGAGACCGGAAAAATTGAACTAATGTTCAATCTACTTTTTGAAAAATACATGAAGGATATCCTGGAACAAAGAGAAGATTCGGACATTTTTATCTCATTCCTTGAAGGTATGTCACCAAGATATCTGGAAAATTCTTCTCCTCCTGCCATAGTCAGGGACTTTATTGCAGGCATGACAGATGATTACTTCCTAAACCAATGCCAAAAGCATTTAGTACCCCAGGTGAAATCCTATCTATTCTCATGAGATTTTATAAGGGGATTCACTTCGTGAAAAAAATCCTTTTCAAAATGCTATTGACAAGGAAAAACCTTTGTTGATAAAGATGGGGTATCTTAAAAAATAACTACAATGCCCGTCTTTAAATTTTTTGGAACTACAAAATTCACCACCATGGAGGCCATTGCTGATGGTCAAGCCTGATGTCCAGATGAAGGAAGGAGAAACCCTTCTTAGAGTTGAGGACCTACACATGACCTTTGGGAAGGTCCAGGCGCTCATAGGGGTAAGCCTGGAGGTAAAAAAGGGCGAAATCCATTCCATAATAGGGCCCAATGGAGCAGGCAAGACGGTGCTCATGAACTGCATCAACGGCCTCTACAGGCCACAGAAGGGGGATATATACTTCAAAGGCCAGAGGATTAATCACTTAAGGCCTTATGAGAGGGCCCAGCTGGGGATAGCAAGGACATTTCAAAAGATTGAGTTATTCAAAGGTATGACTGTATTGGATAACATCAGGCTGGGAAGGCATACATTTTTAAAGTCAGGGATCATCAGTGGATCAATATATGTGGGTAAGACCAAGAAAGAGGAGCTGGAGGCAAGAAAGTTTATTGAAGAGGAGATAATTGATCTTTTGGAGATAGAACATATAAGGCACAAGACAGTGGGGATGCTCCCTTATGGTCTTCAAAAAAGGGTTGAGTTAGGGAGGGCATTGGCACTGGAACCAGAACTCCTCATTTTAGATGAACCCTTAGCAGGTCTGAACCTAGAGGAGGTGGAAGACATGGCAAGGTTCATCTTAGATATAAATGAGGAGGAGAGGTGGAAGGTAACATGTATATTGGTGGAACATGACATGGGTGTAGTAATGGACATATCTCACCGCGTCTTTGTCCTCAACTTTGGTAACCCCATTGCCGACGGCCCTCCTGAGGAGATCCAGAAGAATCCCGAGGTAATCAGGGCCTACTTAGGTGAAGAAGATCTATACAGCACAAGGAGGTAGGTTAAGGGCATGACCGCACACCTTCCAGAGATCACCAGGGATCTCACCATACCCAAGCTTTTTTTAAAGCAATGCAAGAAATATGGCGCTAGCAAAGTGGCCATGAGGGAAAAGGAGTTTGGTATTTGGAGGCCTTATACCTGGCAGGATTATTACGAAAATGTGAAATACCTTTGCCTGGGCATGGTCCAGCTTGGGCTTCAAAAGGGAGACAAGGTGGCCATGATGGGAGATAACCGACCAGAGGGGCTTTGGGCAGAGATGGCAGCCCTCTGTGCTGGGGCAATAGGGGTGTGGCTCTTCCAAGACTGTATGGTGGATGAGGTGAAGTATATCATTGACCACAGCGACGCAAAGATATTTGTGGGGGAAACACAGGAAGAGGTGGACAAGGCCCTTGCCATTAAGGAAGAGTGCCCAAAGCTTGAGTGGATCATATGGGATGACCCCAAAGGCATGAGGAAATACAAACAGCCTTTTTTAAAGAGCATCAAGGATGTACAGAGGCTTGGAAAGGAACTGGACCAAAAGGATCCCAAGCTCTTTGAGTCTTTAATTGAACAAGGCCATGGGGACGATATCTGCCTGTTATTTTACACCTCTGGCACAACTGCCCTTCCCAAAGGTGCATTGCTCTCCCATTACAACATGCTTACCATGGGCAGAAATCTCATGACCGTTGACCCCTGTTACGACACCGATGATTTTGTATCCTATCTCCCCTTTGCATGGATAGGTGAACAGATGATGTCCATCTCCTGTGGGCTTCAAGTGGGTTATACCATTAATTTTCCAGAGGAGCCGGATACTGCCCAAGAAAACATCAGAGAGATTGGCCCCCATGTCATGTTTGCACCCCCCAGGTTATATGAAGGCATGACCAGGAGGGTACAGGTAAAGTACATTGACTCCACATGGTTAAAGAGGAAGATCTACGAGTTCTCCACCAAGGTGGGCTATCATGTGGCAGGCCTAAAGTTTGAGAAAAGGCCCATACCCATTCACTGGAAGGTATTAAACTGGCTGGCATATATCCTTGTGCAAAAAAAGCTCAAAGACCACCTGGGAATGAGCAGGCTCAGGCATGCCTATACAGGGGGTGCTGCAATGGGTCCTGATCACTTCAAGTTCTTCCATGCCCTGGGTGTAAACCTAAAACAGATCTATGGCCAGACCGAGATAGCAGGTATCTCCATTGTACACAGAGATGGGGATGTGAAGTTTGACACAGTGGGTATACCTATCCCGGAAACCGAGGTGAGGATAACAGAGGAAGGTGAGATCATAAGCAAGAGCCCATCGGTGTTCCAAGGGTATTATAAGAATGAGGAGGCCACGAGGAAGACCCTTGTAAACGGATGGTTGTACTCAGGGGATAGGGGTTTTGTGGATGAGGATGGTCACCTGGTGGTATTTGACAGGTCCAAGGATGTGATGACCCTGAGGGACGGAAGGCCCTTTAGCCCACAATACCTGGAGACCAGGTTAAAATTTAGCCCCTACATCCAAGAGGCCTGGGTCATTGGGGATAAAAAACCATATGTAACTGCTGTCATGTGCATCGACTATGGAGTGGTGGGCAAATGGGCAGATGAAAGAAAGATAAACTACACCTCTTATCAGGAGCTCTCCCAAAAACCTGAGGTGTATAAGCTGGTAAAGGAGCAGATAAAACAGGCCAACAAAGACCTCCCAGAGGTGGCGAGGATAAAGAAATTTGTGAACCTGTTTAAGGTCTTTGACGCAGACGATGATGAACTCACCAGGACCAGCAAGCTAAGGAGGGCCTTTGTGGAGGAGAGATACAAAGACATTGTGGAGGCCCTATACAGGGATACCAATGTAGTACATATGGACACCACCATCACCTACGAAGACGGCAGGCAACAGAGGATAAAGATAGATTTGGCTGTGGAATATGTAGATTGACAAAGCAATAAAACTTTATGAGGAGGCCTCATGGAAGTATTTCTCATGTCATTGACCAACGGCATCTTGGTGGGCGGGATCTATGCCTTGGTTGCCCTGGGCTGGGTACTGATATATAAGTGCTCTGGGGTCCTGAATCTCTCCATGGGCGAACTCACCCTTATCGGCGCCTATACAACACTCACATTTTACGAACTGGGCCTGCCCTTTGTCTTGGCGGTTATGGCCACCCTTGTGGTGGGTATAATCTTGGGCATCTTGGTGGAGAGGGTGTTCTTGGACAAACTTATAGGGGAGCCAGTACTGTCAGTTATAATGGTGACAGTGGGTATATCCTTTTTCTTTAAAGGGATAATCACATTCATATTTGGCACTGATACAAGGGTCTTTCAACCACCCATATTCCCCATTGAACCTATAGCCATTGGCCCAATTAAGATGAGCCCTGTGTATCTATGGTCTTTTGTCCTGTCCATTGTGCTCTTGGTGGTCTTTGTCTCCTTTTTCAAGTACACCAGGTGGGGTCTGGCCATGCAGGCTACTGCCGATGATGAGACAGCGGCCCTTTCCTTGGGAATAAGCGCCCGTTTTGTGTATGCTGCTGCATGGGCCATAGCCTTCATGAGTGCCGGTGTGGGCGGGGCCCTCTTGGGGAACATAAACGGGATCAATGTATCAGTGGGATACTTGGGGCTCCTTGTGTTACCCGCAGTGGTACTGGGGGGGCTAAACTCCATACCCGGTGCCATAGTGGGTGGCATCACCATTGGAGTGCTTCAAAACCTCTCTGGCACTTACTTGGACAAGTACTTCCCTGGCGGGGTCAAGGACATAGTGCCCTTTGTGTTCATGGCAGCATTTCTCTTGTTTAAACCCTATGGGCTTTGGGGCTGGGAAAAGATCGAAAGAGTCTAACTGGGAGGTAAACTAGATGTCTACAGTTTGGTTGCCTTGTGGTACTTATCACGAATCCTATGAACAGGATCAGGGCTGGTGGCAGACGGGTTTTATCAGATTCAAGATGATCCTTTTGCTACTGGTTGTATTTATAGGCATACCCGTGTTTCTTTCCGGATATTCCATAAGCGTTGCCACCATGATTGGCTATACTGCCATGGGCGCGTTGGGGGTGCAGCTACTCATAGGTTATACAGGCCTGGTGACCCTTGGGCATGCTGCCTTTATTGCAGTGGGTGCCTATACATCCACACTACTGGTACTTCAGTTTCCATGGCCACAGTTTTTCCTGGACTGGGGGCTTGCCTATCCCATTTCCATAATAGTGGCAGGTATAGTTGCAGGAATCTGGTGCGTGTTATTCGGGCTTCCCTCTGCCAAGGTAAAGGGCTTCTATCTCATTCTCACTACCATGGCAGCCCAGTTTGTCACTGTGGACTTTATCCTGACCCAGTACATAAGCCAAATTGGTGGCAGAGGTCAGGCCTTTTCCCTCCCCCCCGGTACAATAAAGATAGGACCATGGGTCATAGACTCAGAGAAGGAGATCTATTACCTCATGGCAGTGCTCACAACCCTTATGGTGATAGTCATGGCAAATCTATTGAGGTCCAAGGTGGGCAGGGCATGGGTGGCTATCAGGGATAATGACATTGCCGCAGAGACCATGGGGATAAACATAATCTGGTATAAGCTCCTTGCCTTTTTTGTAGCTGGATTCTTTGGGGGAGTTGCCGGCGCCTTTTGGGTAAGCAATACTGCAGCCCTCAGCCCAGAACATTTCCCATGGTTTTGGTCTCTATGGTTGGTGGGGGTGATCCTGATTGGTGGTGCGGGTTCCATACACGGGGCTTTTTTTGGCTCCATGTTCATGGTATTGGTCATGGAGTTACTCCAGTGGCTGGTTCTCCCTCTCTCTGCCTATTATCCAAAGTTATTGGCTGATTTTGCCTCCATTAAGGATGCCGTTTTTGGACTGGCCATATGTGCCTTTTTGATCTACGAACCCAACGGTCTTGCATACAGGTGGTGGCAGATAAAAAACTATTTCAATTTGTGGCCATTTTCCTATTAGAGGGGAGGTGATGGCAAATACAATAACTGTTGAGGCATGGGCAAGGGAGTAACTAACCCAAATAAGAGAAGGAGGACAACATGAAAAGGATGTTTATCATCATGGGGGTGTTGGCTTTTGGCCTTGGCCTTCTGGGAGTGGGTAACCTGTGGGCCGCAGAGGAGATAAGGATAGGTGGTATCATGGATACCACAGGGGCCACCTCAGATGTGGGAAAGGACTATGCCTTGGGCATGGAAGAGGCCTTTAAATGGATAAATGAACAAGGCGGGGTAAACGGGAAGCAGATAAAATACGTTTGGTTTGATTATGGTTACCGGATCCCCGAGGCCATAACCAAGTATAAGCTCCTCAAGAGAATGAATGTGCACCTCATCCAGGGATGGGGGACAGGAGATACTGAGGCCTTATCCCCCACGGTAAATGTGGACAAGATCCCTTATGTAAGTGCCTCTTACTCTGCACACCTTACAGATCCAAAGAAGTCCAGGTACAATCTATTCTTCTCATCGGACTACTCCACCAATGCCAGGGCAGCACTGACGGCCTGGTACAATAACAGATGGCCGAAAAAACCTGACTATAACAAGCGTAAACCCAGATTCGCCTGTGCCTATATGTTTGCCTCCCCTTATGCCAGCGCGCCCATTAAGGCCATCAAGGACCATGCCAAAATGTTAGGCTTTGAGATTGGGCCTGACCAGGACGTGTCCCTATTTGCACTGGATGCCAAAAGTCAGGTCATGGCACTAAAGGAATTTAAACCTGATGTGGTTTGGCATGGCAACACCACAATGAGTGTGGCAGCCACCATGAGGGATGCCCTGGCCTTAGGGCTTGGTGCTGACTGGATCATAAACAACTGGGGCTTTGATGAAAACCTGCCCAGGCTTGCAGCAGAGGCAGCAGAGGGTGCAATGGGTGCCACTCCCTGTGCCTTCTTTGGCCAGGAGGTGAAAAACATGGACATTGTGGTTGCCAGTGCAAAGAAATACAACCCAGGTGTTCCTCTGGATAAAAGGCTCATCAGAACAATACAGGCCTGGTGTAATGCCTTGATTGCATGGGAGGCCCTAAAGAGGGCAGACAAGGCAGGAGACCTCTCAGGTCCAGGCATTATGACCAAAGGATTTGAGACCTTGAGAAATTTTGATATAGGCCTAGGGGCAGCGCCCGTTACCTATACAGACACAGACCACAGGCCTGCCACTGGGTGCATGATACAGGAATACAAGGCCGGCAAGTTTCAGCCCGTGGAAAGGGTAGACCTGAAGGCCAAGTGGCCTGACAAATGGGAAAAAGAGTGGTTAGGCTGGTAACATAGGAGGTAATGCCTTGGAGAGTAATGAGAATATCCTCAGTATAAAGAATATAGAGGTGAGGTACCACGAGGTGATCCTGGTCTTGAAAGGGGTGTCCATTGATGTGCCAAAAGGGGGGATAGTTGCACTCCTTGGTGCCAATGGCGCAGGGAAAAGCACTACCCTTAAGGCAGTATCAGGCCTCCTCAAGACAGAGGATGGAGAGGTCACAGATGGGGCCATTGAATTTGAAGGCAGGATGATACACCATATGACCGCTTACGACATCGCTAGAATGGGCATTGTCCAGGTCATCGAAGGTAGACGTGTATTTGAGCACCTCACTGTGGAGGAAAACCTGAAGGTAGGTGCACACCTCAGAAAAACAGGGACAGTAAGGGATAAACTTGAGCTGGTCTATCATTACTTTCCAAGGCTGAGGGAAAAAAGAAACGAGATAGCAGGTTTTGTTAGCGGTGGAGAGCAACAGATGACTGTGGTGGGCAGGGCTTTAATGACAGAGCCTAAGCTCATACTTTTAGACGAGCCATCCATGGGCCTTGCCCCCATGCTCATCCATGAGATATTCAATATCATCACCAGGCTAAATAGGGAGGAAGGCATATCCATATTATTAGTGGAGCAAAATGCCAAACTGGCCTTAAATGTTGCCCCTTACGCCTATGTGATGGAGACCGGCAGGATAGTTATGGACGACACATCTGAGAAGCTTTTGCAAAACCAGGACATCAAGGATTTTTACCTGGGCCTTACAGACAAAGGTGGAAGAAAGAGCTTCAGGGATGTGAAGCATTACAAGAGGAGAAAGAGGTGGCTAACATGAACCTTTATTGGAAAGGAGGCTAAAATGAAAAGGTTGCTTTCTATAATTGCATTGATTTCCATGGCCATCTTTATGGGTTCCTGTGCAACAACAGGTCCTGGCCAGGTGGATGTATCCCAGTATAAGCCCCCAGTAATAAAGTTGGTGTTGTTTGAGGTGCCCCAGTATGATGGGTTTTGGTACTATGCAAAGGCTGTGAAGCCCACCAAGGGTAAAGAGGATGACAGAGGGGCCCCCCTTCCCATGAGCTTTTTGTTCTCCATTGAGAATCCTAATCCCTTCCCCCTGGTCCTAGAAGGTGTTAACTTTACAGTGGCCTTTGACAAGGACTTCGATGTGGTGACCGTGGCCAACCATGATACATACTTGATCCCAGCCCAGAGCAAAGACCATGTAAGATTTAACACCATGATAACAGTGAGGTCCACATTCCTGTCTCTTATGGCCACTGGAGGTTTTAAATTAAAGGCCAAGAATATTGATCCTTGGCAGGCGTTGGAGAAGTGGTGGACAAAGGTCCCAGAACTGGGAGTGCCCATTGACATTAAAGATGGGGCCTTCAACTTTAAGGTGGGAAAAGAGACCAAGGTGGTCTCCTTTGCCGCTCCAGTAAAGTAAATGTTGATGCCCCTATGGCCTTAGACTGGCTATAGGGGCGTAAATTTATGCAAGGAGGAGTTTATGGGCCTGAGGGATCATACCTTTTATGATGTGATATGCCAAAATGCCCTAAATTTTTCCAAGGCCCCGGCCTGGTACGAGGTGGATACACAAAATGAATATACCTTTAAGGATATTAAGGAACATGTGGATGCAGTGGCCAGTGCCTTGCAAAAATATGGTATCCAAAAGGGGGACCGGATAAGTGTCATTGGAAAGAACTGCTATGAATACTTCCTGCTATATGGGGCCTGTTCTGCCCTTGGGGCCATACTACTGCCCATAAACTGGCGCCTCTCTGTCCAGGAGATGCTTTTTAACATAAATGATTGCACCCCGAGAATAGCCTTTGTCAGTGAAGAATACGAAGAGGCAATTAAAGACAACAGGGACAAGATCCCCTCCGTGGAGCAGGTATTTTGCCTTCAGGTAGGCCTTGGTTCATTCCAGCCCTTTCCACCCCTGACACAAGGCACTCACTTTGTTCCCCCTGAGGTTTGTTCTGATGACGGATTCGTTATCATCCACACTGCAGCAGTGGAGGGCAGACCTAGGGGGGCCCTGTTGAGCAACGAAAACATGTTGATCTCCAGTATCCATTTTTGTAACCAGTGTAACCTGGGCCCTAAGGACATACATCTGAATTTCTTGCCCCTTTTCCATGTAGGCGGACTTTCCATGGTGATGAGTGCCTTCTTAGCCGGTGCCCTAAATATCAACATGAGCAAATTTGACTCCTTCACAGCAGCAAGGATTATACACGAAAGAAAGGTAAGTTTTATGTTCGACTTCTCCCCTATCCTTTCTTCCATAATGGATGCGGCCCAGAAAAATGACTATAAGCTCAATAGTCTTAGGGTAGTTATTGGCCTTGAAAACAAAGAGACCATAGAGTCCTTTCAAAGGACCACTGGTGGCACATTCTATGTCATGTATGGTCAAACAGAGACCTCCTGCCTTGCCACCATAAGTAGGTATGATGATGCACCTGGTTCAGCAGGAAGGCCCATCCCACTGGCACAGGTAAGGGTAGTAAATCAAGATGACAGGGAACTGGGTGTGGGTGAGATCGGGGAGATCGTTATGAGGGGCCCCATGGTATTTCACGGATATTGGAACCTGCCCGTGGACAATGAAAAGACCTTTAAAAACGGTTGGCACCATACAGGAGACCTGGGTAGGTTTGATGAAAACGGGTTTTTGTGGTACGAAGGCAGGAAGTCTGACAAGGAGCTCATCAAGCCAGGGGGCGAAAATGTCTATCCCGCAGAGGTGGAAAGGGTTATCCTGGAGCACCCTGATGTGGAGATGGTGGTGGTCTTTGGTGTCCCTGATCCCAAATGGAAAGAAGGGATAAAGGCAGTGTGCCAACTGCGAGAAGGTAGTAGCCTCAATCCCCAAGAGCTCATAGAGTTTGTGGGCCAGCGCATTGCAAGGTATAAAAAGCCTCAGTATGTGGAATTTGTAAAAGAGATGCCCTTAGGCCCTGATGGCAAACCCGATAGGCAGAAGATAAAAAAGGAGTTCGGTGGAATTACTTAATCTTGCCAGATCTGCCCCTCTTAGGCTAGAGAGGGGCCCATAGCCAACCCCTTCTCCAACCCCCAGCAGAATTAATTGACATGACCTCCATAAGCATATTACATGGTGAACATTTTATATCATTTACCAAAAGGAGGCATTCATGACACATAGGGTCCACAACTTTAACCCAGGGCCAGCAGCCCTTCCCCTCCCTGTCTTGGAACAGGTTCAGGCAGAGATGCTGGATTTTAGAGGCACAGGCATGTCCATTCTGGAGATCAGCCACAGGTCAAAGGCCTTTGAGGAGGTCCTTGGAGATGCAATAACCAGACTGAAAAGATTGCTACGCATCAACGATGAGTTCCATGTCCTGTTTATACAGGGTGGTGCCAGTCTTCAATTTGCCATGGTGCCTATGAACCTTGCCTTACCAGGGAAAAAGGTCTCTTATATCGATACAGGGTACTGGTCTTCAAGGGCAATAAAGGAGGCAAGGCAACTGGGGAAGGCAGTGGAAATACCTGCCTCCTCCCAAGACAAGGATTATACATATATCCCCACTGGCTTTAGCCTCGATCCAGACACTTCCTATCTCCATATAACGAGTAATAACACAATAAAAGGCACACAGTGGAAGGAATTCCCAAAGGCAGAGGCCCCCCTTGTAAGTGATATGTCCTCTGATTTCTTAAGCAGGCCCTTTGATGTGAGACCTTTTGGTCTCATATACGCTGGTGCTCAAAAAAACCTTGGACCAGCAGGATGTGCAGTGGTGCTAATACGACAGGATATGCTTTCCAGGGTACCAAAGGATCTGCCCACAATGCTGAAATATACCACCTATACGGAAAATAATTCCCTTTACAACACCCCTCCTTGCTTTGTTATCTATGTCATAGACCTTATGCTGAAGTGGCTGGAAGAGACCATTGGCGGCCTTGAAAACATGGCCAGGATCAACGAAGAAAAAGCAAGGATGATATATGATGTGATAGACAGGACAGGCTTTTTTAGAGGTACAGCCCAAAAGGAATCCAGGTCCCTCATGAATATCACCTTTAGATTGGCCTCAGAAGACCTGGAAAAGAAATTTTTGGACGAGGCCAAGAAAAACGGCCTTGAAGGGTTAAAAGGTCATAGATCAGTGGGGGGTTGCAGGGCATCTATTTATAACGCAGTAAGTCTGGAGTCAGTGAGGGCACTGGTATCTTTTATGGAGGACTTTGAAAAGAGATTTGGCTAATTATGCTTAGGTTGGAGATCTCCCAGGTCCTAAAAGGGGACTTAATTGGTACCGAGGTATGGGTAGGTGGGTGGGTAAGGACCAGGAGGGACTCAAAGGCAGGTATCTCCTTTGTAGAGATCAATGACGGCTCCAGTCAGAGAAACCTCCAACTGGTGATACCTTCCCAGCTTCCCAATTACCAACAGGTGCTGAGATTATATCCTGGGGCCTCCATCTTGGCCTATGGGAAGATAGTTGAGTCACCGGGTAGAAAGCAGTGGGTGGAACTCCATGTCTCTAAATTGGAGGTCTTGGGGCCTTCAGAGCCCGAATCCTACCCCTTGCAAAAGAAAAGGCATTCCTTTGAGTTTTTAAGGACCATACCCCACCTACGCCCAAGGACAAATACCTTTGGCGCAGTGGCAAGGCTGAGGAGCAAGGTCTCCTTTGCCATACACAGGTTCTTTCAATTAAGAGGCTTTCATTACATCCACACACCAATAATAACAGGAAGTGATTGTGAAGGGGCAGGGGAGCTCTTTAAGGTAACTACCCTGGATCCCCTATCACAGGACACAAAGGACTTTAGTGACGATTTTTTCTCTAAACCAGCCTATCTCACTGTGAGCGGGCAATTGGAGGTGGAGGCCTATGCCCTTGCCTTGGGTAAGGTTTACACCTTCGGCCCTACTTTTAGGGCTGAAAGGAGTTATACCCCAAGGCATTTGGCTGAGTTTTGGATGGTGGAGCCAGAGGCCGCGTTTATGGATTTAGAAGGAGATATTGCCCTTGCCACAGATCTCATAAGGGATATTTGCAGATCCGCCTTGGAGGAATGTCCCGAGGAGATGGACTTCTTTGACCAGTGGATCAAGGAGGGGATCAAGAAGGACCTGGAGTCCCTGATGGAAAGCAGGTTTGAGATCATTACCTACACTGAGGCGATCAAGGTATTGCAGGACTCCAAGGAGCCATTTGAATACCCTGTAAAATGGGGGGTAAACCTCCAGGCGGAACACGAAAAATACCTCTCTTCCACCTATGTGAAAGGGCCACTGATTGTCATAGACTACCCCAAGGATATAAAGCCCTTTTACATGAAGCTAAATCCAGATGGTAAGACCGTGAGGGCAATGGATATGCTCCTGCCAGGCATTGGGGAGATCATTGGAGGCAGCCAGAGGGAAGACCAGTTAGATACCCTTGTGTTTAGGATGCAGGAAAAGGGAATTGACCCAAATGACTATTGGTGGTACCTGGACCTCAGGAGATTTGGTACCACCCCCCATTCTGGTTTTGGCCTGGGTCTGGAAAGGATGCTCCTTTTCCTCACAGGCCTTGGAAACATCAAGGACGTAATACCTTACCCCCGCACCCCTGGTAACCTGATAATCTAGCTATTCCACCTCCACCTTTACGGCCTGCTTCTTGGTGCCCTGAACCCTTTTTTCCAGGTCCTCTATCTTTTTATCTATAACAGACCTGATGGCTTTCAGGAACTCCACCTTTGAATTGTAAAGGTGCTTCCTGAAATCAGATTTAGGCCCCAATAGTTTGTCCATCTGGTAAAAGAACTGACCAATGGGACAAGGAAAGTCCCTTTCCTGAGTGGTGTCCCTAATCACATCTCTTTCCCTCTCCTCCATCTCCTCCTCCTAGTCTTATTTCCAGATAACCGTCCTTTAGCCTTGCTCTAATCTCCCCCTCCATGGCAAGGCAGGACTTGGGCAGAGGTATATTTCTTTTAAAGGCCCCCAGTTTCACCACCAGCTCATCGCCCACCTTGTAGACCTCCACCTCCTCTTTGCTGGCAAAATTCAGGTACATCTTTACAACCATTATCCCGTCTTCCTTGAAAAAGTCAAAGGGTCTGCCCCTATGATATACCTCTAATGGGTCCCTATCCCCATATAATTCCCTGCCTAGCCTTTCAAGCCTCTTGGCCCCTAGTACCTCATCTTTGAAGAGATTCACTGTAAAGATGGGAATGGGATCAAAGTATTCCTTTGCCCTCATTAGATAATGGGCCTGCATCTCTTTCCAATGGCTAAAATAGCTATCCTCCACATAAGGAGGTAGTATTCTGTTTAGGACAACGGCGTCCACGTTGATCTTATAGAGATTTAGATACATGAATGCCCTCAGTGTCTCCCTCAATACTATCTTTTCAGGGTTTGTCACAATCCTGACGCTGGTAAGGTCTGGATCTGCCAAGATCTGATCAGAGCCCTTTAGCCTTTCAAACAGATATTGTATGTTCTCAAAATAGGAATCCTCAGGAATGGGGATCTCTGTCATCATCTTTGCAATGGGTCTTACCACCCTTGCAATGTTCCTTTCCAGGGTAAATATCTTTTTGATGTACCATTCAAGGGCTGTGGGTATGCTTATAAACCTGATTGCCTCACCTGTGGGCGCACAGTCCAGGATAATGGCGTCATAGCTTTGGTTTTTCACATATCGATTTAGATATAGTAGGGCACTTACCTCTTCCATACCTGGAAGTATTGCCAGCTCCTCTGCCAGTATGTTGTCAAAACCTGTGGTGTTTAGAAGAAGGGAGAGATATCCATGCACCTCTTTCCAGTTCCTCTTCAGCTCCTGGTGAACGTCCAGTTCTTGTATCCAAAGGTTCTCGGCAACTTTCACAGGCCGACCCTTGCTAAGGTCCATCAAGGATTTGTCCAGGTCAAATACATCAGAAAGATTGTGGGCAATATCCAAGGAGATAATTATTGTCTTGTAACCCATCTGGGCAGAGATAAGGCCTGTTGCAGCAGCCATGCTGGTCTTTCCCACCCCACCCTTTCCTAAAAACATCAAGACCCTCATCCAAGGCCTCCTAGTAATCGTAGGATGACATAATTATATCACCTCAATTTCATTCATATACCTTTTCCTCCTCAGCATGGGCCTCCTGGGCATCCATTTCGTGATCCCTTGCTGAAATACCCTTGGCATCCATTATCTCCCTGTACCATTCGTGGGAGATCACCAAAGACATGATCTCGTTGGTACCTGTCCAAATGGAGGCAAGGCGGAGGTCCCTAAAGATCCTTTCAATGGGAAAGATATTGGTATAGGCAATCCCACCCATGACCTGCATGGAGTTATAGACAACCTTCTGGCAGGCCTCTGTCACAAACTTCTTTGTCTCAGAGATGAGCCGTCTGGTGAAACCCTCATTGGCCTTGGCATCCACGGCACGGGCAGTGGTATATACCATGCTCCTTGCAGCATCCAACAACATAGTGGCCTCTGCCACCTGAAAACTAACCCCCTGGAACTCCATTATCGGCCTCCCAAAGGCCTTTCTCCTTGTGGTGTAACGGGTGGCAATCTCCAGGGCAGGCCTTGCAGCACCTATTGTCATGGCTGCAGTGCCTAACCTTTCAGGTATCATCATGGTCTTAAATACCTCATAACCCCCATTTACCTGGCCCAGGACATTTTCCCTGGGCACCTTCACATCCTTAAATACCAGCCTACTGGTACCCCCTCCCCTGCAACCCAACAGGCCATACAGATACTCTGTCTTGACCCCGGCGGAACGATCCACAATAAAACAGGTTATGGACCTCCTGGGATCAGGATGCTCGGAGGTCTTGGCATATACAAGGAAATAGTCAGCCCCTTCACCCCCCACAATAAACCTCTTCTGACCGTTTATGAGGAAGAACTCCCCCATGTCTCTGGCAATGGTGGTTGTACCGAAAAAATCAGAGCCCCCCCTTGGCTCTGTCAGGCATTCTGCAGCAAAGATATCCCCCCTCAATAGGGGAAGTACATATCTCTCCTTTTGTTCATCTGTACCGTGTAGGACTATGGCATCACACACAAGCTCAGCCCCCACGCCAAAGACACAGGCAAGGATGTAGCCCAGTGTTCCGATCTCTTCCATTACCATGCAGGTGGTCACCCAGTCCATGCCTCTGCCACCCCATTTCTTGGGATACCGGCAGCCCATAAGCCGCCGCCTTCCTGCCTCTTTGAGAAACTCTTTGGGAAATCTTATCTTTTCCTGATCCATCCCCAGGATGAGCTCCCGTGGCACCCAACGAACAAAGTCCCTCACCTCTTCCCTTAAGGCCTTCTGCTCCTCAGTAAGCAAATGCTCAAACATGTGGTCCCCCCGATATCTCTTTGTCCCCTCAAAAATCAATGTAAGAGCAGCATTCTTTCACCCATGTTCTCAAAACAAGGGCCTTAAGTAAACCCCTTTCACAAAACCTTTGCCATTCTACCATTAATCCTTGACTAGAAAAAACAGAGCCTTTAATCACCAAGAAAAAGAAACATGCCTAACCTATGCCTCATATCTACTCCCTGGCCTATCTATAAGAGACCCTCTCTGCAGCTAGGGGCATTGAAGGCCTATCTGAAGAGGGAACTTGGGCCAGTGGAGGTCCATTTAAGACACCTCTACCTGGAGGTGGCCTCCACCATTGGATATGAGACCTATGATGCCATATCAAATACCACATGGCTGGGGGAGGCACTGTATGCCCCCTTGGTGTTTGGACAGCAATATGCACCTGCCCAGGCCCTATGGTCTAAATACGCCAGAAGGATCAATAAACTTAGAAATCTTGACTTTTTTGATCTTACAAAAGCCCTTGAAGTCATAGGCCAGAGGCATATGGAGGCCATTGCCCAAGACAGTTATCTCTTAATTGGGGCCAGTATCTGCTTTTCACAACTGACAAGCTCCCTTTATTATCTTAAGGAATTAAAGAAAAGGTGTCCCCAGACCATCACAGTAATAGGTGGCTCCCATTGCAGTGGGCCATTGGGCAAGACCCTCCTCAACACCTTTGACTTTATTGATGTGGTAATCCAAGGAGAAGGAGAACTACCCCTTTCTTCCCTTGCAAAACAGCTATTAGAGGGCAGGTCATTATCTCAGCTTGGACTTATCCCGGGAGTCAGTACCAGAAATCACCTTTCCTCCAATGACCTGTGGCAGGTGGATGATCTGGATCAACTGCCCTGCCCTTCCTATGATGACTATTTTAGGGAACTGGAGCTCCTTCCCCCTCAGATGCGATTTTTCCCCAGGTTGCCCATTGAGGGCAGCAGGGGCTGCTGGTACAGGAAAAGGGCTGGGGGTTTAAAGGGCTGTGCCTTTTGCAACCTTAATCTCCAATGGCAGGGATACAGGTCAAAGGATCCTCAAAAGATATGCCATGAAATAGAAGAACTCATCTCAAAATACAGCCAATTATCCTTTTCCTTCATGGACAATCTCATCCCCACAAAAATGAGACAGGTCTTTAAAAGACTTGCAAGCCTAGATACCCAGTTGAGATTCTTTTGTGAGATAAGGGCAGAGGAGGATAAGGATACACTGAAGGACATGGCAAGGGCCGGTGTGGAGGACGTTCAAGTGGGTATAGAGGCCTTAAGTACCTCCCTTTTAAGGAAGATGAACAAGGGAACCAGGGCCATTCAGAACATCCAGATCATGAAGTACTTAGAGATCCCAGGCATGCCCACCCTTAATTCCAATTTGATAATGGAGTTTCCCTCCAGTGATGAAAATGATGTGCAGGAGACTCTAGAGTCAATGGACTTTGTTAGGCACCTGAGGCCCTTAAAACCTATCCCCTTTTGGCTGGGATATGGATCCCATGTATATTTCCATTTTAAGGACTATGGAATCAAAAAGGTGTTTAATCATCCCCATTACAGGTTCATCTTTCCGGGCCATATCTTAAATGGATTGATCCTAATGAATCAAGGATATCTGCCCCGTCGCCTGCAGAAGCTTCTTTGGAAGCCTGTTTATCAAAAGGCCAAGGAATGGGAAAAGACTTACAAGGCGCTCAAGGCCACCATGGAAAGGGACCACCCCCTGTTGGGATACTGGGACGGGAAGGACTTTCTCTTAATAAGAGAAAGGCTAGCCAAGGGCAAGGACCTGATGCACAGACTGAGAGGGAGATCCAGGGAGATATATCTATTCTGCGAGGAGATAAGGGAACTGAGGGAGATATCCCAGAGGTTTTCAGACATCAGCGAGGATTCCCTTCTGAGGTTTTTAAGAGAGATGGTGCAAAAAAGGCTGATGTATCAGGAAGGGGAATGCTACTTGAGCCTGGCAGTACCCAACAGGCCCAAAAATTATTCTTGAGATTTAGAAGGCCCTTTAGATAGCCCAATGTTTATCACCTTCATCCTTTCAATGGCATAGCGTTGGAGGGAAGGTTTCTGCGCAGGATTAGAGGCGATGGCATCATATATGGCCAATGCCTCTTCGTACCTGGAGAGTGCCTCCAAACACCTTCCTTGATCCACCTGATATTGGATATGACCCAGTTTTACCAGGTGACTGTAATACTCCAATGCCTTCTGATACTCCCCCTTGTACTCTTTTAATACTGCAAGGTTGTATAAGGCCTCCACATTGTGGGGGCTTAGGCCATGGGCCTTCAAGAGGGTATCCTCTGCCTCTTCCATCCTTCCCACAAGGCCCAAGGCAATGCCCAGATTTACAAGGGCAGGCACATGGTCAGGCCTCAACAAGGTTGCCCTTTGGGCGTACTCTAAGGCACAGGGACCATCCTCAATCCTTATACACAGGGATGCTATCTTGTTGTTCACCTTAAAGCTTTTAGGGTCTATTTCCAGGGCCTTACGGTAATACAGGAGGGCATTGGCCACATCATTCCTTTCTTCCATTGCCTTTGCCTGATAGATATACATATCCCTTTCAGCCTCCTTCTCAGTGGTGAGCTGAAAAAGAGGTTCTTGGTGTACTACACTCTCTTTTTTCTCTTCCTCCACCCTGTTGGGAACAGGCGGTTCCTGGGTCTTTTCCACCTTGGGACCTGGAGGTGGACCCTTGGCCTTGGGAGCCACCTTTGTGGGCCGCCTGTGTGTTGGGACCTCTTTCTTTGGCTCCTGAGGGGCCTCTATGGGCACAGACTCCTTCTTTTCCTCTACCTTTGCCACCTCCACAGGAGGGGCAGGCTGGGGTTTCACCTCCTCCTTCTGAGGCAGGGGAGGTGCTGGGGCCTCTTTGGGCATCGGAATACTAGCCCTGAGGGCCTGAGGCACCTGTTCCTTCTTGCCCAAAAGGCCTGACCTCACCCAATAAACTGCACCATACCCCAGGATAATGGACAGGAACACCGTAAGCGAAAGCAGCAAAATTTTGAGATTTCCTACCTTTTTTTTGGGCCTTTCCCTGTCTAATGCAACACCTATGCGGGGATCTATGCCTTGGAGATCCGGTTCCTTGGAGTGGGACTTGCTCAGTAACCTGGCAACAAGACTCACTCCCACCTCCTCATTACAATGGTCTGATTATTTAAATCCACAAGACACAAGTATCATAGATAGTGAAAAAATCAACTTTTAATTAGTTAAAGTTAAATATGAGAAACTGTAGAAGAGCTGTCAAGACGGCCCAGGTGGTATTAAAGGTTGATTATTCAATAGTCGTTGATCTTTTTCTCCCAAAAGGTATCTTAAAGAGCAAGACAGGGCAGGAGGAGGATATGGAGTGCAACAAAGAGAAAAATCTTTCCCGGTGTAGCTGTAGCTATGAGCCGTGCAATAAGAAAGGGATCTGCTGTGAGTGCCTTAGCTACCATCTAAGGCAGCGTCAGCTCCCCGGGTGCTGCTTTCCCAGGGATGCTGAGGCCACCTATGACAGGTCCTTTGAACACTTTGCCAGGTTGGTAACCCACAAAAAGATATAAGGATTGGTCGGGACGACTGGATTCGAACCAGCGACCCCCGCGTCCCGAACGCGGTGCTCTACCCAGCTGAGCCACGTCCCGACTGATTAAAGATTATAAATTGTTATAAGGGTTTTCAACACCAAGTTTCATCCACAATGGGCATGGGATTGGGTAAGATATTTTTTAATATTCTCCCTATCTTTCTGGTCATGGCCATAGGGGCCTTTGCTAAAAGAAAGGGTTACCTTCCAAGGGATTCTATTCCTGTACTGAACAGGCTCACATTTTATGTTGCAATACCTGCCATTATCTTCCATGAGATATCCCAGGCCTCCTTTGATCGCGACTTTAATAAATGGCTTATAATTTCCACCTGTTTCACCCTCGTGCCAGGGGCCATAATCACATTCTTGGTAGGAAGATTACTTGGTATGCCTGGGCCCCAGATGGGTACCTTTATCCAGGGATCCTTACATGGTAACCTTGGGTTCTTAGGCCTAGCAGTATGTTATCATGTATTGGGCAATGAAGGCCTTGTAAGGGCAAGCATCATCGCCGGATTCCTGGTAATCTTTCAGAATCTAGTGTCCATCTTGGCCCTTACCACCTTTTCATTTAGTGGGAACAGGGTTAAAAGGCCCCAGGAAATCATAAAAGGGATTGCTATAAATCCCATAATACTGGCTTCAGCTGCAGGGATCTTGTTCTCTGTGTTTAAGATACCCATCCCCCTATTTTTAAGTGAGACAATCAAGATGGTGGGCAAGATGGCCTTCCCCTTGGCCCTGCTAGTATTAGGGGCATCCCTTACCTTTGAGCTTCTCTGGAATCATCTGGGATCATCAATAATTATGGGCATAATAAAGCTTATCCTGCTCCCAGCCATGGGACTAGGATTATTTCATGTGCTCAGGATTCCTTATGGGGAATCCCTGCCTGCAATAATATTGCTCTCCTCCCCCACGGCCACGGTATCCTATTTAATGGCAGTGGAAATGGGCGGACACCCTGGCCTTGCAACCACTGCCACTTCTCTGTGCACTGCCCTCAGCATCTTGAGTTATACCCTCTGGGTATGGATCATTACCCATTAGTGGTGGATAAGACCTGCCCCCTTGTCCCCACTACCACTTCCTCCACCTTCAAGGGCAACCCAGCTTCTTTCAAGGCCTTTTTTACCAGGCCAGTGAGGGCACTACAACAGGGCACCTCCATCCTCAGGACAGTGATCCCCTTGAGCTGGTTTTCCTTAAATATATCCACGAGCTTTTTGTAATATACCTGTATGTCACCCAGCTTGGGACACCCGATGAGCAAAACCTTTCCAGGGAGGAGGTAATTGTGTAAGGCTGGATAGGCCACAGGGGCACAGTCTGCTGTTATGAGCAGATGGGCATCCTTTAAAAAGACCGCACCCTTTGGCACCAGTTCAATCTTTATGGGCCAGTTGCCCAAGGCACTTCTAATCTCCCCCTGGACCCCTCCCTCAGTGACAGAGGCTGACAAGACCTCCACAGGACAGCATTGGCTCTGGACCTGTTGGAACCCTGCCCTTTTACTTTTCAAGTATTCGTGAACTGCCTCTTCATCAAAGTCCTCTGCCTCTCTCTCCACTATCTTTATGGCATCCTTTGGGCACTCCCCCAGGCAGGCACCAAGGCCATCACAGAATCTCTCGGACACCAGCCTGGCCTTGCCACCTTCCACTACAATAGCGCCTTCTGCACAGGCTGGCACACACAGCCCGCATCCATCACACTTGTCTTGGTCTATCTCCACGATCTTTCTTAAAACCTTCATTTCACCTTCTCCTTCATTTGGTACATCACTATCTCTTGTGCTATTTTTTTCCCTTCCTCTGTGAGTAGGACCCTAAAAACCCGGTCAAGATCCAGACCCTTTGTCTTAACATCCTCTTCAAACATTGCTAACAGGTGGGCATCAGACAATGCCTTGAAGGCATCTGTGCCTTGTTCTTTTGGGTTATTCAGCTCCTCTATAAGGCCAAGCACCTCCTCAACAAATTCCTTGCCTGCGGACATGTTTTCCAAAATGACCCTGGCCTGGTCTGCACTTTTTACCCCACTGTGGGCAGTTTCTTCCTTCCTTGGGGTCCCTTTGGCATCTTGTGAAGGGAGCTCATGGAGATAGGCTGCACTTAAAACCACGCCCAGAGGCACACCCAAGGACTTGGCAATCCTCTCAGCATACCTAGCAGTCCTCATCACATGTCCTATTCCTTTAAAGTCTTGGCCGTATAATGCCTTAACTTCCTTGGCCACCCTATCCTTTAAAAGCTCTGCCCTCTTTTCCCTGAACTCCTCAGGCAATGCCCCCAGGCACTGCTCTGCAAACTTGCAATAGGCAGCACACCCAAAATCCATCTTGGGATTGACCACCCTTTTGCCACACGCCTTACAGAGCCTGGAAGGATCATCCTTAAAAAACTCAATGGTCTCCCCACAGTAAGGACACCCGCTCTCAAACACATCCCCATATTTCCAATACCTTGTGTCTTGTCCCGGGCATTTCATCGCTGCCTCCTTTTACCCCGAATATTAAAAGCAGCCAAAGGTATTATCATTGATCTAAGTCAAGCCTGTAATCCTCAAAGGAAAAAGAGATCTGCCGATAACTATAATAAGCCCTTCGGTCTTGGATTTGCAAAATCACGAAATGGGAGGCCTAAAATAAATGCAGGGTAAATTAATCCTGGTGAGATCCTAAACGAGGGAGTAGATGCCAGAGACAATCACCTTTACAGGCTTGGGAACCGGCCTAGATACCAAAAAGATAGTGGAGTCCCTTGTAAAGCTCCAGAGGGAAAAGAGGATAGTACCTTTAGAGAACTGGAAAAAGGAATGGGAAGACAAGATAACTGCCCTAAGAGAACTCAACACAAACCTATCCTCCCTCTACGCAAAGGTAAAGGAAATGGATACAGAGGAAGAGTTCAAGGTCAATGCCGTATCCTCATCCAATTCCTCAGTAGCCACTGCCACTGCCACATCCCAGGCCATAAAGGGAAGTTACGAATTACAGGTGAATCAGCTGGCCAAGGCTGAAACTGAGGTCCACACCGTGGGAGAGGCCTCCCCCACCACCATAATAAATAACTCAGGGACAACACTCACCTTCAAATACAGCTATGGAAGTAACCCTGTAACCACAGTAAATGTCCCCGATGGAACCACCCTACAGGGTCTCAGAGACCTTATAAACAATGACCCTTCAAACCCTGGTGTATCTGCCTCCATCCTCTTTGATGGATCAGCCTATCATTTAAAACTCACAGGGAATGATACAGGGGCAAGCAATCAGATTATAGTAGACCCAAATAACGATGCCACACTCACAGGTTACACCAATGGGACCTTTACCCAGACCCAGGCGGCACAAAATGCCCAGCTGAGGTTGGATGGATATCCAAATCCAGGATGGATAGAGAGGTCAACCAATACAATTACAGACCTCATTGAGGGCCTGAACATCTCCCTTCTCTCCACAGGCACAACCACTCTCACAGTTTCCCTGGATATATCTGCCATAGAAGAGAATTTAACGGAGTTCCTAGAGGCCTATAACCAGGTTGTAAAAAAAATAAGAGACCTCTCTTACTATGACCCCCAAACCCAAACAGCAGGAATTTTATCCGGCAATTATGCATTGCAGATAATAAACTCAAGATTGAAGAGTATCATATTGAATACACCTCCCGGCTTCTCCACAGATACCGATACCTACAGCAATCTGACACAAATTGGTTTTTACACCGATATATCAGAGACATCTGATACAAGGGGCCAGCTAAAACTAGACATGACCAAATTTTCCCAGGCCATCAATTCACATCCTGAAGCAGTTCTGGACCTGTTATCAGCCACATTTAAAGGAATAACCACGGATAGCAACATCACTTACCATGGCAGGACCACAAATAGTGAGCCTGGAATATATGACATTGAAGTGGATATAGATTCAAACCAAGGCAGGTTCAGACCAGCAGGAGAAGACTGGCATCCCTGGGTCACATTGGAATACTCCGGGGGCTATTATTACCTCACAGGTCAAGTGGGCTACCCTGAGGAAGGTATTGCGCTACGTATAAGCTATACATCAGGGACGCATACCACAACACTTAGACTAAAAAACGGGGTAATAGGCGAGCTATCCAGAGATCTGAAAAAGCTTACAAGTATTGAATCCGGCCCAATAAATATCCTCATAGAAAACTATGAAGACATCATAAACAATATTGAAAGCAAAATCGAGAGAGAGGAGGATAGATTAGAGTTATATGAAAAAATGTTGACAGTTAAATATGCAAAACTTGAAGAATATCTAAGTGATTCTGAAAGCACACAGAATTATCTTAGTCAGTTTGTGAGCCAAAAACAAACAAAATAAAAGGAGGTAGAAATGTTACAACAAAATTCCACTATGCGTTATAAGGACTCAGAGGTGTTGACATCAAACCCAGAAGACCTTGTAATAGCCCTTTATGATGGAGCTATTGTATCAGTTCTCAAAGCAAAGGAATGCATGATTAAAGGAGATATTTTAGGAAAACATTTAAACGTTAATAGGTTTAGAGACATAATAATTGAGCTCAATGACTCTCTTAATATGGAAATAGGTGGGGAGATAGCTTCGAACCTGAGAAGGCTTTATCTATTCCTGGCCAGATATATACTACAATGCAGCTGGCAAAATAACACAGAAGGCCTGGATCATATATACGGAATGATAAATGAGCTAAGGAATGCCTGGTCTGTGTGCAGGGAAATGGTCAGGAATGAGGCAATGGCATGATTTTTAGAAGGGATGTCTCGTTGGAAGCTGGATAGGCTCATAATGTAAGAGGCATTCACTGGTCAGGATTTAGGCCCCTTGTCTTTTAAGCCCAGGATGTCTGTCCCCATGGTAGATGCCACAGGATGGCCATGGTAAGTGTAAAGGACCCTTGTCTTTAAATTTAGTACCCTGCCTTCTGTCTTGAGGGCGGATAACCCGCCCTCTTCTAATAGCTTATTTTTTTCTTTTCCACCACATAAGGTATAAGGTCCCTTAGCCCCTGTGGCTGGAGAAAGATTTCACAAATTTTACTTGACAGGGTCAATGTTATTAGGAATTATTCCTAAAAATCAGCAATACTCACCGGAGGAGTAAGATGCCTAAAGAAAAGGTAGTAGCAAAGGAAGGTGAAGAGAAGGTTACAAAGCTAAATATAAGCGAGGTGACCACCTGCGAGGCCACTGCCCAGATGTTGAGGAAGGCAGAGAGGGATGGTGTGGAGACAGCATTCCACAGGGCAGCGGACATGAAGCCCTGTCCCATTGGCGTTGAATCCGCCTGCTGTAAACACTGTGCAATGGGGCCGTGTAGGCTCAGCTCCAAGGACCCCTATGGAAAGGTTGGGGTATGTGGTGCCACCATAGACACCATTCAGTCCAGGAACTTTGCCAGGGCCGTTGCATGTGGTTGCGCCTCCCATACCGACCATGGAATGGCCATGCTGGATCTATTCAGGGAAGTGGTAAGGGGCCATATAAAAGATTACAAGATAAAGGACCCTATCAAGCTGGAAGAGGTATGCAAGAGCATAGGCCTTCAGGTGGACGGGCTGGAAGTGGATGAAATGGCCAAGCTTTTGTACGAAGAGCTTGAAAAAACATATACCCAGGTAGAAGGGGAGATCCCCTTTGTCAAGAGGGTGCCTCCCAAGACATTGGAGACCTGGAGGAAACTTGGTATTGTGCCCAGGGGTGCCATGCGTGAGATAATGGAGATCATGCATAGGACCCATATGGGTGTGGATCAGGATTACGAAAACATGACCAAGCAGTGCAGCAGGACAGCCCTTGCCGATGGCTGGGGAGGCTCAATGGTTGCCACGGAGATATCAGACATCCTGTTTGGTACCCCTACCCCTGTTAGGGCAGAGGTTAACATGGGCTGCTTAAAGGAGGATCATGTAAACATAATTGTACACGGCCATGAGCCCAATCTATTTGAGTCCATGTTGGAGTCTGTGACAGACCCCAGCATGATAGAGGCTGCAAAACAGGCTGGGGCAAAGGGGATCAACCTCTTGGGCATGTGCTGTTCAGGGGCAGAGATGCTCTCTCGCCATGGTGTACCCCATGCGGGGAATTTTATGAGTACTGAGGCAGTCTTGGTCACCAATGCAGTGGATGCCATGGCAGTGGATGTACAGTGCATCAAGCAAGGTCTTGCAAAGGTGGCTGAATGTTATGGCACAAAACTTTTTACCACCAATCCCAGGTGCAAGATTGAGGGAGTGGAACACATTGAGTTTCACGAACACGAGCCCAAGAAGTGCACTGACCAGATAGTGATGATGGCCATTGCCAGGTTTAAGAACAGGAAAGGGCCAGTGGAGATACCCAAGATTAAGTCCATTGGTATCCATGGATTTTCCCACGAATACATACAGTACATGCTGGGTGGTACCTTTAGGGCATCCTATGTCCCGTTGAATGACAATATAATAAACGGAAGGATCAGGGGAGTTGCCGGTGTGGTGGGTTGTACCAACCCAAGGACAAAGCAGGACTGGGTGCATGTGGAACTGGTAAAGGAATTGATAAAGAATGATGTCCTGGTGGTGCAGACAGGTTGCTCCCAGATTGCCCTGGCAAAGGCAGGGCTTTACCAGCCAGAGGCTGCCTTTTTAGCAGGTCCTGGGCTCAGGGAGGTGTGTGAGGCTGTGGGTATGCCGCCAGTACTTGGGCTTGGCTCCTGTGTGGACAACAGCCGAATCCTAATAGCATGTACAGAGATGGTAAAGACAGGTGGTCTAGGTGAGAGTATTGCAGACCTGCCTGTGGCAGGGGCAGCCCCTGAATGGATGAGTGAGAAGGCCATCACCATAGGCCAGTACTTTGTTGCCTCAGGAGTTTTTACAGTATTTGGAGGCACCTTCCCCATTGTACAAGGTACAAAGTTTTACAAGCACCTCTTTGAAGAATTAGAGAAGCTTGGGTGCGGAAAATGGGGCTTTGCCAAAGACCCCTATGAGATGGCCCGTATGATGATTGATCACATTGATAAGAAGAGAAAGGCCCTTGGTATAGACAAGGCAAGGGAAAGGGTGCTGTTTGATATGGCAGCCAGAAGGGAATTGAGCTTCTAATCCCCTCCTTTCTTAGATATCCTGGCTGCATGGGGCCCAGAAGGGCCCCTTAATTTTTTAGGCCTAAGACCTATATTGTTGATGGGTATTGAACCAGGATACAAAAGGTGCTATAAAGATATCCACGGTGGATGTAGCTCAATTGGCGGAGCACTGGGTTGTGGCCCCAGAGGTCGAGGGTTCGAGTCCCTTCATCCACCCCATTTTTATTGATGAACTCAATGGTACTTAGCTAAGTCTGGGGCCTGTTAATTCCCAAAGAGATAGAAAGGAAGCCTGGCAACCAAGCTCACTCCATATGCCAGCATCAGGCTAAAGCCCAGTGAAAGGAAGGCCCACCTCCAAGAGAGTTCATTTCCAATGGTAAGCAGGGTGGGAAGGCATGGCACATAAATGGTCACAAATATCAACACCAAAAATGCCAGGGCCTTTCCCCAGTGGGGGTCTGATTTAAGGTGGTCTTCCAAGCTTTTCTGAAAGCCTGTCTCTGATGTGGATATGGAATAGGCTGTACCCAATGTGGTTACCACCATCTCCTTGGCAATAAACCCAGATATCAGGGCAATGTTAAGCTTGTAGTCAAAGCCCAGAGGCCTTGTCACGGCCTCTAGGAGGACCCCCAATCTTCCCAGGTATGTATTCTTCAGCCCTTCCAGGTTCTCATCAATGGTTATATTGTCCAGTCTCTTCTTTAGTTCTTTGAGCATTTCAATCTCCAAGGCCAGGTCAGGCTCCACTGTTCCTCCCTGTGCCTGAATCCTGACCCCCTCTATTATCTTTCTTTGCCTCTCACCCAGTTCTGGGAGCCTGCCCTGCTCATCTATATTGATCACCTTAGCATATGCAGCCAAGACCTGACCCAACTCCCCTTCACTGCTTATGTAAGTGGAGGACTTCAAATACCAGGATATCTCCTTGTTTTTCCTTTCTTCAAATCCCTTCCTTTTTTCCTGGGGAAGTGTGGGAAAGCTTAGGCCTGCCCAAAAGAGTATTGAAAAGGCCAGGATCAGGGACCCTGCCCTCTTTATATAAAGCCATGTCCTCTCCCAGGAGTGGATCAAGATCCCCCTCAATGTGGGTAGCCTGTAGGGAGGAAGCTCCATGAGGAAGGGTGACTTAGGGCCCTTAAGCACAGTGGTTCTGAGTAATTTGGCTGCCAGCAAGGCCAAGAGCCAAGAAAAGAGGGTAATTAGAAAGAGCAACCTTGCCCTGTGCTCCACAAAGAATGCACTTATAATTATGGCATATATGGGGAGTTTTCCGCCACAGTTCATAAAAGGGGCTGCCAGGGCAGTAACTATCCTCTCTTTGGGATCCCTCATGGTCCTGGTGGCCAATACACCTGGTACGGCACATCCCCCAGATATACCACCACTAACTATAAGGGCAATCACAGAACTTCCGTGCAATCCAAAGAACCTCATTATCCTATCCATCATATATGCAATGCGCGCCATATAACCACTGTCTTCCAGGATGGAAATGGCACCAAACAAGAAAAAGATCAAGGGTACATAGCCCAGGATGGCTCCCACACTGTCTATTATGCCAGAGACAAGAAGGCTCTTTAGTAGGCCCTCCTCCATCTTTTCCTGGATAAGTGCTTTTAAATGTTCAAAACCCGTCTCAAGGATGGCAATGGGCTCTTCGCTTGCCCAAAATATGAATGTGTAGATACTGTACAAGACAAGGAGCATAAACACAGGGCCAAACAGCCTGTTGGTAAGGACCTTGTCCAGCTTATCAGAGAAGTTGATCCTGAGCTCTGCCTCCCTCTTTACAGCGTGTCTTACCACCCCTGATATAAAGCCATATCTATGATCAGCAATAACTGACTCTGGTTCCTCCCCCACTGTGTCCATGGTATGCCTGGCAAGCCCAGAAAGGATCTCCTGTGCCTTGGGAAACACCTGGGGATCTTCCATGATGAGCCTTTGTACATCTTTATCTGCCTCCAAAAACTTCAGTGCAAGCCACTTGGGGGCATAGCTCTTTCCCTCTGGGGGCCTTCCTTCCAACAGCTCTGTCAATCCCTTAAGGGCCCTATCCACATCCATGCCATAGGATATGGGATTTGGTCTTGGGAACTCCTTTTTCCCAGAACCATAGTCCACAATGGCATCCAATAGCTCCTTTACACCTTCCCCCGACCTTGCCACCATGGGTACAACAGGCACACCAAGGCCCTTTGAAAGCCTTTCCACATCCACAATTATCTTTCGGGCCCTGGCCATATCCATCATATTTAGCCCAAGGATGAGAGGGCAGCCCAATTCCATTAACTGCACAAAGAGATACAGATTCCTCTCCAGATTGGAGGCATCCACAATGTCCACCACCATATCTGGCCTCTCATCTATGATAAAATTTCTGGCCACCACCTCCTCTATGGAGTAGGCAGTAAGGGAATAGGTCCCGGGCAGGTCCACCACCTCAATTTCATAGCCCCGATGTTCCACCATACCAATCTTTTTTTCCACTGTGACGCCGGGGTAATTGGCTATATGTTGTCTCATGCCAGTGAGGGCATTAAATACTGTACTTTTCCCTGAGTTTGGATTCCCAGCCAGGGCAACCCTTATCTTTTTCGTTTTATTTTCCATCTTGAATCTCCACCATGATAAAGTCAGCTTCATTGTTCCTGAGGGTAATGACACAGTCCCTCACCTTTATTGCCACAGGGTCCTTAAGGGGTGCCCTGCCCTGAACTGTTATGGGTGTGCCCACAGTGAGCCCCATCTCCCGTATACGTCTGCCCATTTCTCCCACTGCATTTATCTTTCTTATGACCCCTGTCTGATCCACTGCCATTTTTCTTAGTGGAATAATAGTTGTCACGATCCCTCCATTCCTTCAGATCTGAATAGTGTATCAATCTAGGTTTGGACGTGGGCAATTTCAACCTTTTTTGCCCAGGAGGTCTGGACTTGGCCATTGGTCAGGCCTCTCAAGGCAATGCCATCCATGGCTACCCTGGCCATTAAATATTTTCAGGTTTACTTGAGCCTCTTTTGCCTTTAGGATACCACATCGGAGTATATTATTATTTGGGGTCTAAATGGGAAAGACAGGTGAGAAAAACCCGATCTGGGACTTTTTCAGGTCCCTTAAGCTGACTATAACCATATTAATTATATTGGCCGCCCTGTCCGTAATAGGAACCCTTGTTCCACAGAAGGAAGGTGCCATAGAATTTGCCTCAAGGCTTTCTCCAACAGCTGTAAAGGTATTTTTTTATTTAGGGCTTTTTGACCTTTACCACTCTGCTTTGTTTAGACTCCTCCTCTTGGCCCTTATGATTAATCTGGTGATATGCTCCCTAGACAGGTTTCCCAAGGCATTAAAATTATACCAACACAGGCCAAAGGTAGAAACAGAGGCAGGGATCCCCAATCCCATTTTGGAGATTACCCTTGGGTCTGTTCCCAAGGAAGACCTGATCCGTGCCATCCTCTCTGCACTGAGATTGGTGTCTAAAAAACCCCTTGTTTTAGACAAAGGAGACCTTATCTATGCCTATGCCCAGAAGGGGAGGAGTAGTTATTTTGGGGTCTATGTGGTTCACTTGAGCATCCTGGTGATAATAATTGGGGGGCTTATTGGGTCATTCTTCGGATTTGAAGGATATGTAAATATACCAGTGGGAGAATCCAGGAGCACCATCTCCTTGAGGGATAATGAGGGGCACCTCCATTTGGACTTTTCCATCAGGTGTGATAACTTCTCTGTGGAGTATTATCCCAATGGTATGCCCAAGGAGTACAGGTCCACCCTCACCCTCCTAAGGGGTGAAAGGGAACTAATTAAGAGGGATATATTGGTAAACCACCCCTTGGAGTTTGAGGGCATATCCTTCTACCAGGCCAGCTATGGGAAGATTGCAGATCTTGTTACATTGAAGATATCAAAGGGAGAGGAATCATTGGGGACACACAGGCTGACCTTGGGTAGTGGCATAGGGGTTAATGAAAATAAAGAGTGGCTGTTGCTGGATGCAAGAAAAAACTTTATGGATGGATTGGGCCCTGCTGTGCTCTTGAGGATCCCCACCCAAGAAGGTCAGAAGGATGTCTGGGTACTCAAAGAGAAAAGGTTCTATCAGATGCTCCCTTTACAAATGAGACAGAGCCCAAGGTTTGATCCCTCCATACTGGGGGAATACAATATAGAGATCCTGGATATCGGTGAGAGGTTCTACACTGGGATCCAGGTCTCCAAGGATCCAGGGGTCAATGTGGTGTGGACAGGCTTTGTGCTGATGATACTGGGCTTTTACCTGACATTTTTTTATTTTCATAGGCAGATCTGGGTAAAGGCAAGGTTTACAAGCCCAATAAAATTAACTATTTCAGGGCATACAAATAAGGACCCAGCAGGCTTAGGGCCCCTTGCCCAAAGAATAGGTAAAAAAATAATGGTGGAATTGGAGGGGAGGTATAATGCCCACTAGTTCTCTAATATTAAGTGCCCTGACCTTTGTTTATTTTTTCGTGTTTCTGCTTTACCTGGGCTATTTACTGACCCATGGCAGATTAAGGTTGGTGCCATCTCTGGTCCTTTTAATCACATCCCTGGTCCATGCATTGGCCATAGTACTTAGGTGGATCGAGTCCTATAAGATGGGTTTTGGACATGCACCATTTTCAAACCTTTATGAATCCTTGATCTTCTATTCCTGGGTGATAGTGGCCCTCTACCTCATGGTGGAATGGCGCACAAAAAACAAGTCCCTGGGTGTTATAGTAAGTCCCCTTTCCTTTTTGGCATTGGCTTATGCATCCTTTTCCAAGGATATAAACAAGGGTATCCAGCCATTAATCCCTGCCTTAAAAAGCAACTGGCTTATAGCCCACGTGATTACCTGCTTTGTGGGCTATGCTGCCTTTGCCATCTCCTTTGCCATCTGCCTGGCTTATCTGTATAAAAAGGAGGGCAGCACGGGCAGGATCATGGCCTTGGTACCTGATCGGCCCATCTTAGAGGAGATAAACTACAATATGGTGATAATAGGGTTTGTATCCCTGAGCCTTGGGATAATAACAGGCTCTGTCTGGGCAAATGTGGCATGGGGCTCATACTGGAGCTGGGACCCAAAAGAGACCTGGTCCCTGATTACCTGGCTGGTATATGCCACGGTCCTACATGCCAGGTTAACAAGGGGATGGAGGGGCAAGAGACTGGCCTATATGAGCATCATTGGCTTTGGATGTGTGCTTTTTACCTATTTTGGGGTAAATCTTCTACCAGGCCTTCACAGCTACGCCAAATAGAATCCCCCATTGTGTTTCACTTTGATGACACCATAAGGTTTGTGGCCCAAAGGCTCATTGACGCCGGCATTATCCCATATCTGGTGGGTGGGAGTGTGAGGGCTTACTTAACGGGTGTACAGCCCATTGATTATGACCTTGCTGTCTCAGCAGGCATTGAGGAGCTTAAGAGACTCTTTTGTGACCAAAGGGTCTATATCCTAAGGGACAGTCTGTTTTGTATTCCCATGAAAGATATAAGGGTAGAGATCTCACCCTTAAAGGACTCTGATATTTACAGGGACCTCTCTGTAAGGGACTTTACCATCAATGCCATGGCCATTGATCTTAAGGAAAAAACCCTGATTGATCCCTTTGATGGCATCAAAGACCTAAAAAATAAGCTTATTAGAGGGGTTGGAGACCCAAAGGACAGGTTCTTAGAAGATCCTTTAAGGATGCTTAGGGTCTTTAGGTTTATGGCTGAACTGGGCTTTAGGGTCCATGAAGACACACTCAATGCAGTAAGGGCCCTCCACCATTACATGGCCAGTGTCTCAAAGGAAAGGATAAGGGATGAGCTGAAGAAATTACTCCTAGCAAGGTCTCCCCTTGGTGCATTGAAGGCCATGACAAGGGCAGGGCTTATGGGAGATATTATCCCTGAGCTGTTGGAGGGCAAAGACATGAGGCAATCCCCTCCCCACAGACACACAGTCCTCAACCATGCCTATATTACAGTGGAGATGAGCCCGCCTTCCCTCTTATTAAGGCTCTCAGCCCTCCTCCACGATATTGCCAAACCCAGGACAAGGACCTTCAGTAATGGAAGATATCATTTCTATGGCCACGCACAATTGGGGAGCAAGATGGCAAGGGAGGTACTAAGAGGCCTGAGGTTCCCCAATACACTGGTGGACCAAGTATGTGCTCTCATCTCAAATCACTGTCTCCTTTACTCCCCCAGATGGAGCAACAAGGCCATAAGAAGGCTCATTGCAAGGGTTCAACCTGCAGACATATGGGGACTCATTGCCTTAAGAAGGGCAGATCTAATGGCCCAGGCAAAAGATCTCCAGGCTCTGGAATACCTAAAGGACTTAGGGGATAGGGTGAGTTTGCTTTTATCAGGCAACGGGCCTGTTGCAAAAAGACTGATGATAGATGGTCAAGAGATCATGTCCCTCCTGAACCTTGATCCTGGCCCATCTGTGGGGAAGATACTTGGGGTTTTAAAGACCTGGGTAATAGAAGACCCCGAGAGGAATCAGCCAGGGCTGTTGAGAAGAAAGGCCTTGGAGCTTGCCAAGGCCCTGGGGAAAAAATTGACTTAGGTCTAGATAACCCTCTCCAATGGCCAGGCAAAGACCTTAATGGCCCTTTCTCCTATCCTCTTGTGAAGGGTCATAAGGGAATCAAAGACTAGTTCTTCCAACTCAGGATCCACTGCTATTAATACTGCACAGTTATAACCAGGCCAGACAGAGTCATCCATCTTTGGCTCTGACCTTGCACCCTTGCCCAATACCCTATCCCATTTGGTAAAGCCAGTAATACAGCAATGGGTAAGGAGCTCCATTACCTCTTCGTCGTAATCTCTGTCGTACACCACCATGAACATCTTCATTGGGATTCTCCTTCAGGCCTGATCTGCCCTTTGCCCTTTTCCAGGAGATAATACACGGTGGGCACCAATATAAGGGTTACAAGGGATGACACAGAGAGTCCACCTATCATGGTGATACCAAGGGGATTCCAGGCCTCAGCACCCACCTTCTTTGAAACAGCCATGGGAAGGAGGCCAAAAAAGGTGGTGAGGGTGGTCATGAGCACAGGACGAAGCCTGTTTTTCCCCGCCTCTGTAACAGCAGTCCCCAAAGGGCTTCCCCTCTTTCTCAAAAGCTTTATGTAGTCCACTAACACTATGGCGTTGTTCACCACAATACCCACCAGCATCACCACCCCCATAAAGGACATGATCCCAAGGGTTGTACCTGTTAGATAAAATGCCAGGATAACTCCAGAAAAGGCAAAGGGCACCGAAAACATGATGATAAACGGGTCCTTCAGGTTGCCAAACAAGGATGCCATCACCATGTAAACAAGGGCAATACCCATGAGCAATAGGATAGTGAGGTCCTGAAATACCTTCTTTTGTTCCTCCACTTCACCTCCAAAGGTGACTGTGATACCCTGTGGCACACCTATCTTTTTTAATACCTCCTTAATGTCATTGGTGGCAGCACCCAGGGACTTCTTAAAGGTATCCGCCTCCACCTTGATTATCTTTTGCCTATTCTTCCTCTCAATCTCAATGGGGCCACTACCCTCCCTTATTGTGGCAATGCTCTTAAGGGTGACCCTTCTTCCATCAGGGGTATATATGGGCACTTCATGGAGGTTTGCCAGCTTGTTCTTCTCATCCTCTGTAAGCCTCGTGAAGATGTCCCATTTGTCTCCTGCCTCCCTGAATTCCGTGGCCTCAACCCCATAAAAATAGTTCCTCACAGCGCTGGCTATAGTGGTAACGTTCAGGCCCAATGGAGCTGCCTTCTCTCTGTCTATCTCCACCCATACCTCAGGCCTTGGATCCTTTTGGCTTATCTCCACATCCACTATCCCTTCTATGGCTTCAATGGCCTCCTTCAGCCTCCTTGCATAGGCAAGGAGGGCATCCATGTCGTCACCCTGAAGCTCTAAAGATATGGGCTTTCCACCTCCCATGAGAACCGATGTAATGGGGTCTGTGGCCCTCACCCTTATCTTGCTTATACCCGGGATATGCCCCACCTCTTCCCTCAGTATGGCTGCCACCTCCTCGGTGCTCCTCTGCCTCTTGTCCCTGTCCACCAGCTTGAATCCAAGGCTCCCCACATTGGGGCCCTGTTCAAAGCCCAAGGCCACACCAATCCCTTCCTTTGTCTCACCGCAGAAGGCATAAAAATGCCTCATCTCTTCAGGCCTTACTATCTCTCCCACCTTATGGATCATACCCTCCACAACGGCCTTTGTCTCCTCCAGCCTGGTCCCCTCCTTGAGCCTAAATCTAATGTCCACATCACCTGTATCTATCTTGGGAAACAGGGAGGTGGAGACAAAGGGTATCAAAAGAAGGGTGGCAGCAAAGACACAGGAGGCTAAAAAAACCACTGTCTTGGGAAAGGCAAGGGACCTCTCCAGGATCCTCCTATAACCCTCTTCCAATCTCTCAAAACCCCTTTCAGAGAAGTGATAAAACCTTTCATAAAGGCCATTTCCAGGCCCTTGATATGGCCTATGTGGGGACTTGGATGCAAGCATCGGCACCAACATAAGGGCCACCAGGAGGGAGGCCATCAGGGTTGCTGTGAGGGTTATTCCCAGCTGCTGGAATATGATACCTGCAAGCCCTGTTAAAAACATCAGTGGCACAAAGATAATGACTGTGGTGAGGGTGGAGGCAGTAATTGCAAGGCCTATCTCACTGGCCCCAAAGATGGCAGATGTCTTGGGTCTGCTGCCCTTCTCCATATGCCTTGTGATGTTCTCCAATACCACAATGCCGTTATCCACCACCATTCCACCGGCAATGACCAAGGACATCAAAGAAACCAGGTTTATGGTATAGCCAAGAAGATATAGGAAAATAAAGGCAATTATCAGTGAAAAGGGTATGATCAGGGATATGATAAAAGCAGCCCTTACACGCCTTAAAAAGGCAAAGGTCACCAGGATCACAAAAAATATGCCGTAAAAAAGAGTGGTCCTGAGGTTTTTAAGGGAGGTCAGGATATTTTCAGAGGCATCCATAACTATGTTTATCTCCACATCTGCCGGTAGAATAGCCTTCAATTGTTGCAGCTTATTTTTGACCCTACTTATCACCTCCACAGTGTTCTTTCCTGTCTGCTTTTGAAGGATGAGGACCATTGCCTTTTTCCCATCTCCCCACCCATACATCTCTTCAGGCTCAAAACTATCAGATACATATGCCAGGTCCTTTAAATACACAGGTCTTCCTTGGTATGATCCCACAATGATATTTTGGATCTCTTCCACTGACCTATATCTTGCAGCCACCCTTACAAAATACTCCATTGTCCCGCTCTCAATACTCCCACCGGGGATATTGATGTTCTCCAAAGCCAGGATCTGGTTTATCTTGCCTATGGGGATACCATATGAGTGCACCTTGGCCAGGTCAAAATACACATTGATCCTCCTTTTAAGCCCACCATGGACAATCACAGAGCCCACTCCAGGTACCCTTTTGATCTCATCCAGGATTTGTCTATCCACTATCTGATATAACCTCTCCCAAGATTTTTCTGCACTTATGGTCATAAACATAATAGGTGCAGTGGCACTGCTAAACTTAAACAAGATGGGTTGTTCCGCATCCTTGGGAAGGTTGCGTTTCGCCAGCTCCAATCTATCTCTGATATCATTGCTGGCCACGTCCAGGTCAGTCCCCCAGTCAAACTTGCAGGATATGAGGGAGAGATTGTCCAGGGACTTGGATGTAAGGGTATCTAAGTTATTTACTGTCTTTACCACATCCTCAATGGGTTCTGTAACCTCTGTCTCCACATCAGAGGCAGAGGCCCCATACCAGGAGGTAAGAATAGAGATAACTGGAGGCTCTATGTCTGGGAGTATATCCACATTCAATCTGAACACAGCAAAACCTCCCAGCATGGAAAGGGCAAGAAAGAGCATGAGAGTTGCAACGGGTTGTTTAACAGCAAACTCAGGTAATCTCATGATGGCCCTCTCATTAACCCCTTATTTCCACCAAAACACCATCCTTAAGCCTGTTTTGTCCCTTTATCACCACATCCTCCCCTTCCAGAATGCCTGATAGGATTTCAGCCTGGGTTTCAGTTATTAGACCCACTTCCACGTTTTTCATCACAGCCCTATTACCTTCCACCACATAGACCCAGTAGTTGGCGGTACCTGGCACCTTGTTTAATGCCTCCCTTGGTATGACAACACACTCTCTTTCCCCTAAATTGATCCTAAGCCTGGCAAACATACCTGAACGGAGCTCGTGTTCTGGGTTTGGCACCTGAATCTCCACCAGGAAAGTGCGGGTGGATGGGTCAATGGAGGGGTTTATCACCGAGACCGTGCCTGTATACACCTTCTTAGGAAGCACATCCACTGTGACCTCAACTCCTTGTCCTACTTTAAGATTGGAAAGATCCTTGTCAGGGACATGGGCAACTACCTTCACTGTGTCTTCTTTGGAGATCCTCAATATAGGGACCTTTGTATCTGTTAGGGTCCCTTCGTCCACAAACCTGGCTGAGACATGTCCAGAAGTGGGGGCATATATGGTATGATCCTTGAGAAGTACCTCTAATAACTCCAATTGCGCCTTTGAATTCTCCACCTGACCCCTTGCAAGCTCCTTGGAGGCCAAGAGGGCGCTATGCTGTGCATCCACTTGCTCATACCTCTGCCTGGATATGGCACCTTCTCTGTATAACCTTTCAAACCTCTCCTTGTCTTTGGATATAAGCTCAAGATTTGCCTCCACCTCCTTAAGCCTTGCCTGGGCAGTGGCAAGGCCTGCCTCTGCCTGCTTTAGCTGTGCAATGACATAATCCTTCTCTAAAACCACCAGCACTTGGCCTTCCTTTACCCTATCCCCTTTCTCCACCAATATCTTCTCTATGGTCCTTCCGGCAACCTTTGGATATATGAGCACCTCTTGGACGGCCTTTATATCCCCTATATACTCTAAAACAATTGGTAGTTTCCCCTTTTGGGCCTTGGTCACACCCACTGCCATTGCCTGGGGCTCTCCTGCCTTTTGAACCTCACCCTTATCCCTGCAACCCGGGTAAAAAAACAAAAATGTCACTAGGACAAGACTAAAAAATCCCTGCCTCCTATATATCATGGCCTACCCCTCTATTATTTTTCACCCACAGCCTTTTTGAGTTCTGCCAGGGCCATGGCATACCCATAGATTGCCCTATAGTAATTGGTCTCTGCCTGGGTAAGATAGGTCCTGGCATTGAGGACCTCTGTGGAAGTAGTAACCCCTTCTTTGTACTGGAGCTCTGTTATTCTGTAGTTTTCTTTGGCCTGGACCCTTGCCTCTCGGGCTGTCTTCATGGTGGATTCTGCCACCTTTAGATTTTCCATGGCCTGCTTTACTTCCAATAATATATAGTCCTTGAGCTCTCTTATTTTGGCCTCCAGGGCAGAGGCCTCCCTTTTTGCCTTGCTGACCTCCCTGGCAGTCTTCCCCCATTCAAACAGGTTCCACTTTGCCTGGATTGTTATGCTACTGTTGTGATCATTGGTATAGGGATTGTTGCTTCCATCCCATTCTTGCCCCCTTCTCTCGTATTGGGCCACAAGATATATCTGGGGGAAATAATTGCTTTTGGCTATTTTAATAGCAAGACCTGCCTGATTCAGTGCTATCTGGAGGGCCTTGATCTCCGGTCTCTTCTCAAGGGCCTCCACGAACACTTCTTTGGCCTCCATCTCCTTTTTTGGTTCCACCTGGATCTCTTCCAGCTCCAGGTCCTGGGAGATATCCCTCCCCAACAGCACATTTAGTGTGGAGATCGCAAGGCTTAAATTGCTCTCGGCCCTTGTCTTGTTCTGATGGGCATTGGCCAATGCAACCTGGCTCTTTAAAAGATCATTTAGGGGAACAACTCCCTGCTCATAAAAATTCTTGGCATCATTCACATGGGCCTCCAGTTGCAGGACCTCATCCCTTGCCACCTCCAGGGCCCTCTTTGCCAAAAGTATGTTTAGATACGAGACCCTTACCTGCCTTGCCAGCTCCAGTTCTGCTGCCTCCCTCTCTGCCCCTTTTAGATCCACACCCAGCTCTAAGATCTTGCTCTTGGTCAAGAGGGCAAAACCTGTAAAAACAGGTTGGGTCAGGGAAAAACTCCAGGATACATTGTTGTTGTCACCCACCAGGGCCTTTTGCTCAATGGCCTTTGGCAGTAACGGAGGCAGAGGCCCCAACCTTATTTCTGAGTAGGGTTCATCCCTTAGATGGGTAAAGGTGTAAGTGGTGGCAAGTTTGGGTAGCAGATCCGCCCTTGAGGCCTTGGCTCCATCCACAGCTGCCCTTTGGAGTTCTATTAGCTCCTTGATCTTGAAGTTGTTCTCCATGGCCTCTTTTACTGCCTGTTCCATGCTTAGGACTCTTTTGGCCTCCTGCCCAAAGGCCGTGGTGACTCCCATGGCCAAAAATAACACTGCCAAGAAAAGGCCCCTCATGTTCATCCTTAGGCCTCCTTTAAAAGGGGTTTAAAAAAGATATTCAGGAGAGTATCAGGGTCATTGGGAATGGGGAATCCCTGTGGGTCATCCAGCCACCAAAAGAGAAGATTGCTGGTGAAGCTATCAATGGCAAGTGCCAGGTAAAATGGGCTGGCTATACCATGAAAGATCCCTTTATTGATACCATCTTCAAATACCTTAGCCAGGGTGTCCAAAAAGGACCTGTATAGTATCTTGATATCAGACTCAAGGCCTGCCTTCACCGTAATGGCAAGATTAGTTGTCTCTGCTATGTAAAGCCTTATAACTGCCTGATTCTCCTTAAACAACTGGATCTTCGCACGGATGAAGGCCCTGAGCTTTTCCACTTCATCCCCAAGGCCCTCCATGGCATCCAAGATAGCCTTGTGAAACCTCTCTGCATAGGTCTTCACCAGGGCCTTGTATAGGTCCTCCTTGCTCTGAAAAAAATTGTACAGGGTGCCCACCCCAAACTCTGCCTTCTGGGCGATCTCTTGCATGGACACATTCCTGTAACCCTTTTCTGAAAACAGCTCCAAGGCAGCAGAGAGTATCTCCTCCCTCTGCCTGAGCCTTTCCCTCACCTTCCTGGGTACCTGACCTTCCACCATAAAGGACTTCCGAATTAGTACTCACTATCTGAATTCAAATTCTAAATTTGAACTTAGTTCGGAAAATGAACACGGTCAACAAAAATTTCTTGGTCATTTAAAACCTAAATTGTCTCCACCACCATTGGGATTTTTCATAGGCACGCATCACTTTGCCCACTGTTTCACCAGTACCATATCCATTTTGAGGGAAGGAAGATGGGCTTACCCTAAAATTTTTAGGGTAATCTAAGTTATTTTCACTAAATAATGCAAATGATACTTCTTTGTAGTATCCCTTAAGCATATCTGAAAGCAAGCCCAGAGACTTATAGGAGTTATTCTTTTAAGGAAACTCTTTTCTCCCCTGACAGATGTAGTACAGGGGATCCACCAAGGATATGATATAGGTCTTTAAAATGGCAAAGTTCCATTAACAAGATAAAATATCACAAAGCTAAACTTTCTTAATAGTCCCTATCCCTAAAAGATATTGTGTATGAAATTAGGCCTCTTTTACCTTAACAAGACATCACAGGGTTTTTCCCTCAATTAATCCTTTTTTTACTTGAAATATTTTCTTGCAATGGTAAAAAGCATACCGTGGTTTTCCCATAAAAGAGGAGGTGGCCATTGTCCATGGAGCCTATCCCTATTTCCATCCAATTAACCCCTGCCCAAGCTTCCTTAGCTCAAGAGATACAGGAAAACACTAGAACCAACCCATATACCTGTTATCAGTGTGAGAGGTGCACCAATTCCTGCCCTGTTGCCCACTTTATGGATATTAAGCCCCACCAGGTGATCAGGTTTTCCCAACTGGGCAGGTCTGAAGTGCTCTTGAGGTCTCGCACTATCTGGCTGTGTCTCAGTTGTGAGATGTGTACCACCCACTGCCCCAACGAGATAGGGATTGCCGAGACCATGATATTTTTGAGGACAAAGGCTGAGGGGCTGGGGTATCCCACCCAGGAGTGGCCCTTGGAGCTCTTCTACCAGACCTTTTTAAAGGAGATTGAAAGACACGGCAGAGTAAATGAGATGTGGACAATGGCCTTCTATAATATGAAGCCCAGTGTGGTAGCCCACAAGGTCAAAAACAATCTCATCTTCCCAGAGATGAAACTGGGCCTGGAGCTTTTCAAAAGAGGGAGGCTGAAACTCTGGCCTAAGAAGACAAAGGCCTTAAAGGAAATCAGGGAACTTTTCAAAAGCAAAAGAGGAAAGTAAAGATGACAAGATTCTCCTATTATCCTGGCTGTTCCATAGAAGGGACTGCCATTGATTATGGCAGTTCCATAACAACAGTCTTTGAGCTCCTGGGCATGGAACTCCTTGAGATCCCTGACTGGGTCTGTTGTGGATCTACCCCTGCCCATAGCTTAGATGAAAGGCTCTCTGTGCTATTGCCTGCCAAGAATCTGGCAGAGGCGGAAAAAATGGGGCTGGAGATAGTTGTCCCCTGTCCCCTTTGCTATAACAGGCTCCTAAACTCCCAAGAAGAGATAATCCATGGAAAATTTGAAAGCCCCTGGCCCATCAGGGGGGACTCCAAGATATGGGACCCCACCCGTCTCCTCTCCCAGGGAGAATACCTGGATAGGATCAGGGAGAGGGTCAAAAAATCATTGGATAATCTGAAGGTAGTCTGCTATTACGGCTGCCAGATGGTGAGGCCTCCCAAGCTCACCAAATACAAGGAGTATAACAACCCAAAAAGCATTGACATAATAATGGAGGCCCTTGGGGCTCAGGTCCTGGACTGGTCCTATAAGACCACCTGTTGCGGGGCAAGTATCCACATGGGGCGGAAAGAGGTAGGCCAAGCCCTTACTCTAAAGCTCCTCAAGAAGGCCCATGAGGCAGGGGCTGAGGCAATTGTGGTGTCCTGCCAACTCTGCCAGCTAAATTTGGACTATGTACAGATGGAGACCAAGGCCTACAGTATGCCAGTGATGTATTTTAGTGAGATGATGCTCATTGCCTTCAATACTTACGCAGAAAAAGGCCTTTTAGATATGCACTTAGTGGATCCAAAACCCCTCTTTTTGTCCAAGGGCATTGAGGTGAAATAACATGTTTTTCAAAAACTATACCTTGATGGGCGATCATGAGCACTGAAAGCAAAAAAATCGGAAGCGTCCTTGTGCTGGGTGGTGGCATAGCCGGTATCCAGAGTGCCTTGGATCTGGCTGACTCTGGCTTCCTTGTCCATTTGGTGGAATCCAGGCCGTCCATTGGTGGCAATATGGCCAAACTGGACAAGACCTTTCCCACCAATGACTGTGCCACATGTATGTTTTCACCCAAGATGCTGGAGGTGGTGAACCACCCCAATGTGGAGATCTATCCCCTCACCACCTTAGAGGGGGTTGAAGGTACTGCAGGGAATTTTCAAGTAACCCTCACCCAGCATCCACGGTACATAAGGGTGGACAGATGTACCTCTTGTGGCATATGTGCTGAGAAATGCCCAAAAAAGGTGATAGATGAGTTTAATGAGGAGCTATCCTTTAGAAAGGCAGCCTACATCCCATATCCACAATCAGCACCAAGGGCCTATGTAATCGATCCCATAAATTGTATATACCTTTTAAAGGGCAAGTGTGGAGCCTGCAAGAAGTTCTGCCCTGCCAATGCCGTGGACTTTGACCAAAGGCCTGTTCAAATATCCCTGCAAGTGGGCTCCATCCTCCTTGCCACAGGATACGAGCTTAGCCTGGATAAATCCAACAACATCATGGGATTTGGAAGATATAGGAATGTGGTCTCTTCCCTCCAGTTTGAGAGGATGCTGTCTGCCACAGGGCCTTATGAGGGCCATATAAGGAGACCCTCTGATGGAAAGACTCCCCACAGCATTGCCTGGATCCAGTGTGTACTTTCTAGGAACATGGCATTGGGAAAGCCTTATTGTTCATCAGTGTGTTGTATGTATGCAGTAAAACAGGCCATGCTCACAAAGATCCACGAACCCAATATCCATACCACCATCTATTTCATGGACATCCGGGCCCAGGGCAAGGGCTTTGACCAGTTTGTGGAACGGGGAAGAGACCAATTTGGAATAGAATTTCAGAGGACAATGATGTCCGAGGTACACCTGAACCCCCAGAACGAGAACTTGATAATAGAGACACTGAGCCCTGATGGTGAAACAAAAGAAGAAAGGGAAGTGGAGTTGGTGGTACTCAGCAGTGGGGTGAGCCCAAGCAGAGAATTGATCAGGCTATCACAGAAACTGGGTATAGACCTTGACCCCTATGGATTTGTGGCTGCACAGCCCTTCGATCTGGTGAGCACAAGCAGGCCTGGCATATATGTCTGTGGCATGGGACAGGCCCCCAAGGATATCCCCGACACAGTGATACAATCCGGCGCCGCAGCGGCAAAGGCCGCCACCCTCCTTGCAGATAAAAGGGGAACAGAATCAAAGGAAAAGATACAGGTATTGGAGAAGGCCCTTCAAGAAAATGGCAGGGTGGGTGTCTTTATATGTCACTGCGGCTCAAATATTGCCGGTGTTCTGGATATCGAGGCATTGAAAAACTTTGTGGCAGGTCTAAAGGGTGTAACTGTGGTACAGGACTTTTTGTTTACCTGCGCCACAGACACCACAGAAAAGCTTAAAGAGATTATAGAAAAAAACAACCTGAACAGGGTAGTGGTGGCAGCCTGCTCTCCCAGGACCCACGAGCCCGTATTTAGGGAGGTCCTGAAGTCAGTGGGCCTCAATCCCTATCTCTTTGAGATGGCCAACATCAGGGATCAGTGTTCCTGGGTACATTCCCACAATAGGGACATGGCACTGAATAAGGCAAAGGAGCTAATTGCCGGGGCAGTGGAGAGGGCTAAGAGGCTTGAGCCACTATATGAACATAGGTTCAAGGTGAACAAACAGGCCCTTGTCCTGGGTGGTGGCATTGCAGGGATGACATGCGCCCTTACAATGGCCGACCAGGGTTTCAAGGTGTATCTGGTGGAAAAGGGTGATAAATTGGGAGGGCTAGCAGGGAGGATCTATGAAACCCTTGAGGGTAGCTCCCCCAAAGAACTGGTGAGTAGCCTTAAAAAGAGAATAGAGAACAATCCCCTCATAGAGGTATTTTTAAACTCGCAACTTGTGGAGCATTCAGGCCATGTGGGTAAATTTGAAGGCACAGTTCTTAGTAAGGAAAGGTCTGTAAGGCTGGAATATGGTGTTGTAGTAGTGGCCACGGGGTGTACCCCCTATAACCCTTCTGAATACTTATATGGACAAGACCCCAGGGTTCTAACCCAGATGGAGTTCCAAAGGAGGCTTTGGGAAGAGCCTGACTTTGCCAAGGGCATCCAAAGTGTGGCCATGATACAGTGTATTGGCTCCAGGAACGAGGAGTTCCCCAGTTGCAGCAGGGTCTGCTGTTCCACTGCTGTGAAAAATGCCTTGAGGTTGAAGGAACTCAATCCCCATTCTCAGGCATTGATCCTGTATAGGGACATGAGGACCTTTGGATTAAAGGAGCTTGCCTATTACAATGCAAGGAGCAAGGGCATACTCTTTTTCCAATTTGACCCCAGTTCACCTCCCACATTGTCTTCCTCTGGTGAAGGTCTAAAGCTTGAGTTCTCTGATCCCAGGGCCAAGGTCTCTTATTCTTTTAACCCTGATATCCTGGTCCTGAGCGAGGGTATAAGGTCAAATCCCCTTAGCAATGACATTGCAAATCTCCTCAAGCTTCCCAGGGATAGGGATGGATTCTTTCAAGAGGCCCATGTAAAACTGAGGCCTGTGGAGTTTTATACCTCGGGCTACTATCTGGCAGGCACCTCCCATAGCCCAAGGTTTACCGATGAAACAATAGCCATGGCCCAGGCAGCGGCCCAACATGCAATAAAGGTCTTGTGCAAGGATGAACTATCCACCCCTGCCACTGTTGCAGTGGTCAACAGCAAGGCCTGCGCCTCCTGCCTCATTTGTGTAAGATCCTGCCCCGTTGGCGCACCAATTATGAACGAGAAGGGGAGGTCTGAGATAAGGCCTTCCCTTTGTATGGGATGCGGGATTTGCGCCTCAGAGTGCCCTGCCAAGGCAATTAACTTACTCAACTGGAAGGATGAGCAAATCCACTCCCAACTAAAAGGGATTTTGGCCCATGAATTACCTTAGGCAAGGTCCATGAGACGGGTCTGGGGATGAAAAGGCCTGAGCCATGATGTGGTTACAACTGATTTGGGCCTTGCTAGGGAAAGGTCAGAGAGACTAAAGCCTGCCATGATAATAGAGAAGGATAAGTTACCCATGTGCAACCAGGCCCCCAGGGTCCCCACGGAGGAAGAGGAACAGATCCATAGACAGCTCCTGGAGATAAAGGCAAAGGTGAGGTCTTTAAAGGAAGGCCTCAACAAATGCAAAGAAACAGGGGATCTTATAATGGCAGGGCAGATTGAGGAGGAACTAAAGGGGCTTAAACAGATCTGGTCAGACCTTCAGATAAAAAGGTCAGAGGCTGCTAAAAGGAGGATGAAACTCCTGGGCTATGGAGACTAAAGCTCAAGTAAGGCCTGGATATCCTTCAGGTCAAGTCCAAGGTCTGCCAAAAACTTCTCCAGTTCTTCCTTTTTAGTTGGGGTTATATCCCCTGCCCTTCCTGGGGTGCGAGAAAAAATAGGTGCAGGGTTTGGTTGGGGAATGGAATCCTCCTTTAACCTCTCTCTTTTTTTGTGGTGAGGGTCAGATCCCACCTCCCACAACTCTAAAACAGGTGCAACACAGGCATCCCTGTCTTTAAACAGCTCCCACCACTCATCCCTTGTCCTGCCTTTGAATACCCGGGCAAGCTCTGCCTTAATTACCTGCCAGGCCTCCACATCTTCTTGATGGGGTAACTTATCAGGGTCCAGTTCTAAGGCCTTTAGGAGCTCATGGTAAAATTGTGGCTCAATGGCCCCCACAGATATAAATCTTCCATCCTTTGTTTCATAGACCTGATAATAAGGAGCGCCCCCATCTAGTCTGTTGGTACCATGGGCCCCTGTCATAAGGCCGTTGTAATAAAGCCCATATACAAAGGTGATTAGATAGTTCACGGAATCTGTCATACTTATATCTATTACCTGGCCCCTGCCGGATCTCTCCCTCTCAAACAGTGCCAGGGCCACCCCAAATGCAGCCATAAGCCCACCACCGGCAAAATCAGCCAGTATGTTCATTGGAGGCAAAGGCCTTTCACCAGGCCTCTGAAATAGAGAAAGTGCCCCTGCCAATGCCAGGTAGTTTATGTCATGCCCCGCCAAGGATTTGTATGGCCCTGTCTGCCCATACCCAGTTACCCTTGCATAAACTAGCCTGGGATTCTCATTGAGGAGGGCTTCAGGGCCAAGACCAAGCCTCTCCATTACACCTGGTCTGTAAGGGTCCAGAAGCACATCACAAGACCTTATCATTCTCACAAAGATCTCTTTTTGCCCCTGGTCTTTCAGGTCCATCTTTATACCCAGCTTGCCTCTGTAAAGGGGGTTCTTCTCCATAAAGTCAGCCATATATAGACCAGGCCTCTTTACCACAAGGACCCTGGCACCGAAATCAGCTAGCATCATCCCACAGAAAGGCACAGGCGCAAGGCCTTCCAGTTCAATGACCTTTATTTCCTGAAGCGGTCCCATTCAATGCCCCCGTGAAAACTAAATAGGCTCAGCAGCTCCTCCAAACCCAACTATTTTTCAAAACCATCTTTTAGCACACAGGGCATAGCAATGCTCTGTGGCCTACTCCTTAAGGCCTGAAAAGAGATGCTACCAGCAGAGCCTTCTGAAGTAAAGCCTGTCAAAAACCCACAGCCTGTTTATAAGGCCATGGCATGGTAGATATAGGGCCTCTTTTATGTTCTCTCGCTGAAAAACTTGGGTATCTATTATAATTTTGGTACTAATAGGAGGTTATATAAAATGGCCAATACATTAAGGTAGGCGATATGGTGACAGGTCCCTTGTGGGTATTGCTTTTAGGTGAAGAATTATAAGATGAGTGAACCTGGGAATTATTAGGTCTCCAATGTAAAATACATCGGGTATTTAAGCTGTGGTTTGCATAAAAAGAAAAAAGACCCAAGTTATTTATTGTTTGTATAATTAAATGTTTTTTTGTTTAAATAGCCATGTGTTTTCTTGCTCCATACAGTTTCTTAATTTCTTAAAATAGCTCTAATGTTATGATCAGGATATAATAAATGACACGCCCTTTTTATTCTCTCTTGGATTTTTCCATTTTAGGAAGTATAATATTATCAAAAGGTCATGTTAGCACTAAAAAACTTAAGTTTATTGGCTGTGTATCTTGATTCTATCTCAGGCAAAGATTTATGATTTACTATTGATTGGCCTTTAATTATAATTCTTCTTCAGAGTCAGGGATATCGCTGTAAGCAACGATTCCCAGCTTTTTAATTAAACTTTCTGCCTTTGGGTCAATCATAGGGGAAATAATTATTTTCTTTGAGGGTTTTTTCCCTTCCTTTTTTTCAAAAAAGTTAACTTTTTTCTGAAAAAGCCATACATCTGCAATACTGAGAGAAGATTTAAGCTCGGCCACAATCAGTTCACCATCTCTAATGATTAAATCCAACTCTACTAATTCTCCAGGATGTCCATCAAAAACTTCTCCTTCAGCATCAAAGGCAGTATATCTTTCCACTTTAACCGGAAAACTTTCTTCAAGGATACCTTTCAATGCATTTCTAAAGGCTCGCTCAGATTTAAGTCCCCATCTTGCCCCTAATGCGCCTATCTGAACATCCTGCCTTTTCCTAAGGGCTTTTAACTCTTCCATAAGGGTTTGAAGAATCTTACTTTGCTCTTCGAGTCTTCTGCTATGCTCCTCAAGGATCTTGCTATGTTCTTCTAGCCTCCTGCTGTGCTCCTCAAGCCTTTTATTTTGCTCTTCTAACCTTTTATTTTGCTCTTCTAACCTTTTATTTTGCTCTTCTAGCCTTCTATTTTGCTCGTCAAACCTTTTATTATAACCCTCAAGGATCCTGGTATGCTCCTCAAATCTCTTACTGTGTTCCTCCCACCTCCTTGCGCTTTCCTCCCTTATATCCCTGATTTCCCTGTAGAGCTCTTCAATCCTTTTTTCCGTCTCATTTTTATCAGGGAATTGGTCTTTAAATAGAGAAGCTACATAGAGCCTGAGTTCTGGCTCCTCCCTAAAAAGAGCGGGGAGCTCCTTAATTACTATTTCCTTAAGTTCACTAACTTTTCTTGCTGTCTTTTTCATACTGTTTGCCTCGAGGTCTTTTGTCAGCACATCCAATATACAGTTATTCTTTCAAAGATGCAAGTTGATTTCCAAAGCCTGCCCCGCTTATTATAACTCAGTCAGACTCTACCCATCACCACCTACTTCAAAACAGCTAATCCAAATTTTAATCTATGTACTCGTATTCCATTACTTGCAAGCTGGCCTATGCTGCCGTCATAAACACTTTAGCGGAAACACAGTAGTCAAAAGTTGTACTTATGTACTGATAGATCTTAAATTGAATCTGAAAGACTGTTAAATAATGAACTATATGGATGTTGATCTCACCCAACTTTATGATATTAGCTGGCTGGCGAATACTAGTCCACGGAGGTTTTAGATAATTTACAAGCAGTGAAAATTAAGAAAAGTGGTATAAGCTTTACGAGGTTAATAATGACAAAAATATCTTAATAAACCTGGACAGTAAAAGATGGATGAGGTCGCTAAAGTAGTTGAATAGGTTTCGTTGGCTTAAGTGTGTATTTCCTTTTCATCATATAATTTTGTCATATAAAATTCTGCACACAAACTAATTATCTCATTTAATCGAGTTGTATTCATTGAACCTAAAGAAAGACTAATATCAAGCAGGGAAATAACTTATATTAGAGAAACACGAGACTCTATATGAAAATATGCCTGATTTTTTATAATTTTCTGGCACCTTTTTCAGTTATATTGGATGCAATATAAGTCGTCAGTTTTCTTATCTGTGTAATATAGCAAAATTTCTCATTCTACTGAAAATTTTTAGTAAGTTTATAAATTTTAATAGCTATCCTCCTTGATAACTTTCATACTTACACTTTGTCATGGAGTTACAAAAAATCATTCTTTGCCATTTTTTAAATATCTCAACTTTTCTCAACTTTATACTTTGGTTGGGGAGATAGAAATATCTTCTGTCCCACTCCGCTTTTAGCTGCGACTACTAAACTTTTCTCAAGCTGAAACCCTGGGGCATCCTTTGGGCTAAGGCATCAACAAAGGAAGTTAGGTGATATCTCCCAGCAAGGCCCTTTTAAAGTAGGCGGAAACTGCGAACCACCTCGGCCAGTTTCTGGTCCTCCTTGGAAAGCCTTCTCAACCCATGGATCAGATCCTGTAACCTACACTTTTTTTTCTATGGCCTCCACCGCCTCTTCCTTGGCCTTGCGGATTATGGTGCGGCGATCCCAATAAGCAAACCCAACTATAACCCCAGTCAAAGAGGCAAAGATTGCAACCAGCATCCACAAAAAGGCCATAAGCTGCTCAAAACCCTTGTTCATGTCTTCAGGGAGCTCCTCGAAGCCCCTGTCCACAGCCTCAAAGCCCTTGTCCACCTGCTCCATGAACACCTGAAGCGTGGTCTCCAGCCTTATAAGCCTCTCCCGATCCTCCTGAGTAAAACCTCTGCCTTTAGCCCATGCACCCTTAACATCAACAGACATCAGGCCCAAAATCATCAACATAGCACCAAAGCATCTCATGCTGTAGGACTTCTCTGCTAAAATATAGAGCAAGGGACCTTGGGCCTCCATCAAAACAAGCACCAGCCAAGTGTAAAGGTCGGGAAAACCGCGAGAAAGGTGGTAAAGCGAGAAACGCGAGAAAAGTTTTTGGGTTTGTGGGTTTATTGAGTTCATTGAGTTTATTGAGTTTGTTGAGTTTATAGGGTTTGTTGGGTTCATTCACCGATCACTGTTCACTGA
>FWWM01000984.1_pt1 | contig 91020 bp, 86 predicted proteins | sample 2228351 | NCBI WGS metagenome assembly FWWM01 (sample SAMEA103939774, study PRJEB20133) | metagenome | reverse complement strand
AGCAAAGAAGCAGCAGGACGCGCAAACCTCTGCTAAGAGTTCGTGAGGTGCGCCATGGCCTGGACGATGTACCGCGTCACCCTGCGCCTGCTCTCGCCCCTGCACGTCGGGCACTTCAAGCAGGGCAACGTGCAACGCACCCGTCCCTACGTCACCGGTCGGGCGTTGTGTGGTGCCCTCACCGCCCGCCTGACGCGCGACAACCCCAACCTGGGCAGCAATTATCAGAACGTGGGCGAACAGGTCAACCAGCAACTGGCATTCTCCTACTTCTTCCCCTCCACTGAGAAGGATAAAGTGACCCTCTTCCCCTGGGACGACCCGGATCAATTCACCTGCCTTTACCTGAACACCTACGCCTCCACCGCCCTGGACTACACCCGCAACACCGCCCTGGAGGGCAGCCTGCACGAAACGGAATACATCGCCCCCGTCACCCGCGAGGGCGAGCCGGTGTATCTGGTGGGGTTCCTCTTTGAGAAAAGCGGCTGCTCCCTGAACTGGCGCGACGCCCTGAACCGCCTGCAATTGGGCGGCGAGCGCACCTACGGCTGGGGCCGGGTACGACTGGCAGGAAAACCAGAGCAGCCCCCCTCGTTCTGGCCGGGCTGGCAGGTCAACCTGGACGGGACGCGCCCCACCCTCCAGGCAAGCAACGGCACTTCCCCCCGTGCCTATGCCCACGTGCAGGTGGATGGCGTGACCGCCCGTGGACCTCTCGAACCCCTGGTCGGGCGCGAGACCAAAAACGCCAATCAACATGGCGAAACCCTCTCGTCGGCGGTCATCTGCTGGGCACCGGGCAGCCAAATTCAACACCAATCCACCCTGCAAATTGACTCATTCGGCCTCTGGAAACCATCACCACCCGCCCACCCGACCAACAGACTACCCGACCGCCCAACTACCCAACTAACAGACTACCCGACTACCCGACTACCCGACCACCCGACTAACAGACTACCCGACTACCCGACCACCCGACTACCCGACTACCCGACCACCCGACTAACAGACTACCCGACTAACCGACTACCCGACTAACCGACTAACCGATTTCCATGCTCAACCACCTCGAATACTGCGAACGCCGCTTCTACCTGATTCACATCCTGGGCGAAATGGAAGTCAACGCCCGCGTCCTGGAAGGCACCTTCCATCACGAGCAGGTCCACAAAGCAGGCAGCCAGCGCAACGGCGAGCAAGTCATTCATCGGCGCGTTTACGTCTGGTCGGACGACTTGATGATCGCCGGCTATGCCGATTTGGTGGAGGAACGGGTGGATGAGCGCGGCCAGGTGACGCTCGTGCCGGTGGAATACAAGAAAGGCCGCATGGGCCGCTGGCTCAACGACCACATCCGGTTGTGCGCCCAAGCGCTGTGCCTGGAAGAACGGACGGGGATCGCCATCCCCAAAGGCTACCTGTTCTACTTCGGATCGCGCCATTGCCAGGAAGTGATCTTCACCCCCGCGCTTCGTGAGCGGACTATCGCAACGGTTCGTCGCGCCCGTGGCCTGGTCCACGCTCAGACGCTTCCCGCCCCCCTGGAAAACCACAACAAGTGCCGCAATTATTCATTGGAGCCGGTCTGTCTGCCCAGAGAAGTTTGTCAGCTAATGGCAGCGAACAGCGGCATTAGGTAGGAGTAAACGATGCCAAAGATTGAACGTTTCGAAGACATTCGTGCCTGGCAGATGGCGCGTGAACTAACCAATCTGATTTACGACCTAACCTCGCAAGATCACTTCTGGCGTGATTTCCGCTTGCGAGATCAGATTCAAGGCGCGGCGGGGTCTATCATGCACAATATCGCTGAAGGATTTGATGCTGGCGCAGATAAAGTATTCATTCAATTCCTGGAATACGCCCGTCGTTCGGCCAGCGAAGTGCAATCGCAACTATACCTCGCTCTAGATCGTCACTACATCACACCTGCCCAATTCGAAGACCTTTATCATCGCACCACCGAAATCAAGAAAGCCATCAACGCCCTCATCGCCTACCTGCGCCAGAGCAAACGCTAACCCCCGACTACGCGACCACCCGACTACCCGACCACCCGACTACCCGCCCACCCGACCACCCAACTACCCGACCACCCGCCCACCCGACCACCCGACTACCCGACTACCCGACCACCCGACTAACAGACCACCCGACCACCCGACTACCCGACTAACAGACTACCCGACCACCCGACCAACCGACTACCCGACCAACCGACTACCCGACCACCCGACTACCCGACCACCCGACCACCCGACCACCCGACTACCCGACTAACAGACTAACCGACTACCCGACCACCCGACCACCCGACCAAAACAGCGTATAATTCAACTGATGACCTCCCTTCCCCTCTCTATGCCTGGTGCCAAAGGCAACCTTCGCCCCTTTCAACCCTGGCGTGACCTGCTTCAGGTGGCCGACCTGATTGAAATATGCTTCTCCCACATCTCAGATGGAGAAAGCGCACGCTACGCCTGGGAAATGCGCCGTGCCGCCCGTTCCCCAGCCTGGATTCGATTACTGGAGAGGGCCTCCTCTGTTCCCTTACGTGGATTCGTCTGGGAAGAAGAAGGACGCATCGTCGGCAACGTCAGCATCGTCCCCTTTCGTCATCGTCAGCGTCGCATCATCCTGATCGCCAACGTAGCCGTCCATCCCCAATACCGTCGCCGGGGGATTGCTCGTGCCCTGACGGCCCATGCGGTGGAACAGGCTCGTCACCAGGGCGCGACGGAACTCTGGCTGAGCGTTCGCGACGACAACCCCTCCGCCCTCCGCCTCTACACCGAACTGGGCTTTTGGGAACACTCTCGGCGCACCCAATGGAGATCGGAACGTCCGTTTTCCCCGTTTCGACTTCCGGCGGTACAAATTATCCCTCGTCGGGCGGAACACTGGTCCAGGCAACGAGCCTGGCTGCAGCGCCTGCATCCCCCTGAACTGGCCTGGTACTACACCTGGAACCTGGATCACCTGGCCCCCGGCCTGTTTCATCGTCTATATCTTTTTTTCTCGGACATCTCCATCCAGCAATGGTCGGCCCTGAAAGACGGAATCCTGCAAGCGGTTCTGGCCTGGACCTCAGACGGGCTTCACCACGACACCCTGTGGCTGGCCCTCGGCCCTGACTCGGCCTCCGATGCGGTCGCCCAGTTGCTGATCCACGCTCGAAGCGTGGCAGGGCGTCGTTCCTTGCTGATCGAACAGCCGGCCGGCATAGCCGAAGATGCGCTGCACTTGGCCGGCTTTGTCCCCCATCGCACCCTGATCTGGATGCGAACTGCTGGCAGTGGAGGATGAACTCCTTCTTCTCAATCAAATCAATCAAAAAGGACAGCGCATGGAACGCTTTCTCACTCGCTGGATCATAAGTAGTCTAGCCCTTTGGGTGGCCATCTCGATCGTGCCGGGTATCCATGGTCATGAGGATTGGATAGCCATCGTCGTCCTGGGCTTGATCTTCACCTTTGTCAACTCCTTCATCCGTCCCCTGGCGAAACTGGTGGGCTGCATTCCCATCATCCTGACCTTTGGTTTATTCACCCTGGTCATCAACGCCTTTCTCTTCTGGCTCACCGGTCAGCTTGGGCTGATCTTTGGCGTGGGCTTCACCACCGATGGATTCTGGTCAGCCTTTCTGGGCAGCCTGGTGGTCAGTCTGGTGAGCCTGTTCCTGGGCCTGTTCGTGCGTGAAGAGGATCAAAAACGCTTGCGGTCGCGACACAATAAGTGAGCCAGTGGATTCTCAATGTTATAATCATCCTGGCTCTGTCTAACTGGCCAGCAAGGCATAAGGTAGTCTTGTTGAGGACGATGAACTCAATCGCTTTGGCTGTTTATGCGCTTTGCGGACCGGGTAGTCTGACTTGGGTAATATTCCCAGACAACATGATCGCTTTGCTATCTCATAGGCGAACGGAATGACATATGGAGCGAGTCTACCTGGTGCAGTGCGACCGCTATAATCCTCAAGTAATTGCTGATGGGATCGTTGCTGCCGCTCAAGCACTTGAAATTTCTCTCCCTCACAATCAGTCTGTCTGGCTTCATCCATCTTGCCCCTGGGCCCATCCCCAATTTGCGCCCCACGCTTTTACGTCTCCTGCTGTGCTGGAAGGTGTTATGCTGGCTTTGCCAGGAAACACTTTCACCATTGCCACCAGCAGCCTGAATGGCTTTCCAACCCGCTATTCGTATCAAAAAGCTGGCTATGTAAATCTGGCTCGCCGAACAAGCGCCCGGTTGCTGGCCCTGGAAGAATTGCCGACTTCTCAGGTTTCCACATCTCCTGATGCGGTGGTGGATAAGAAGGTTTCTCTGCCGAAGTGGATACAAACAGGGCTGTTTACTGTGGCACTGCCAAAGTTAACCGGTAGCACTTTTTTGCCCTATGCAGGTGCGCTTCGTCATCATCTCAGTTTGTTTTCCTGGCCGACCCAGATACAAAATCATCATCGTCTGCCGACCAAACTGGTGGACCTGTTGCACATAGCGCCACCCAACCTGATTGTAGTGGATGCCATTCATGCTACCCACGAAGGAGGAGAACTATCAGGCCGTCCTGTTCCGCTGAATGTTCTCATGATCGGTACCAATCCAGTCGCTGTGGATGCTATCTGTGCCATAGCCTACGGGTTAAATCCTATAGAGATGCCCCATTTGCAAGCCGCTGCTGAGCGTGGCTATGGCCCGATTGATCCAGCACAGATCACTGTGCTGGGCGACCTTACTCTGGGCGATCTCAAACAACGAAGTCAGCAGGTTAAGCGAGTAGATCCGTTGCCAGAACATTATCCGCTTCCACCTCAGGTGCGTGTGGTGCGTTCGCCCAAGGCTGACCTGGCCGGGACGGCTGGTGGCCTGACCGAAGTATTTCTCACCTTTGAACATGCTGGGATCTCGTGGAAGAAATCCCGAGAGACTACGCTGGTGATTGGCCACGTGGATTCGGTTCCGAAGGGACAGAGCGATCTGGCCACTATTCTCTTCCTGGATGATACGTCACGTGTAGATTCCTATCATGGCTATAGTCGTATTGCCCGACTGCGTGGACGTAATATCCCACTCAGCAAGTTGTTAACCGAAGTGCCCTATATCCTGCAGATAGGAAACCTGCGTAATTCTCTGGGTGGAGAAATGCTCCTGGCCCGTTTGATCTCGTCCCTGATGCGTTGGTACTATGCCTGGTTAGACAGGTCAGGGAATAATTTACCTGGAAAGGAGGTGATAGTTTGGCAGGAGGATAACACTTGAGAATGGTTAAGAACGATATCGAATCAACCCCCTGAGATTCACATCCACAAGGAGAAAATGCTATGTTTGCCACACTACAGAGAATCGGTCGTTCGCTCATGTTGCCTATTGCTGTACTCCCTGCGGCGGGTATCCTCTTGCGCTTTGGCCAGCCAGACTTGCTTAATATTTCCTGGTTGGCTGATGCCGGAGGCGCAATCTTTGGAAACTTGGCCTTGCTATTTGCGATTGGTGTGGCTGTGGGTTTCACAGCAGATGTCGGCACGGCAGGTGTGGCTGGTGCGGTAGGATATTGGGTGTTCACCAAAGTGCTGGTGGATATTTCCAAGGCGGTCTACGGAGATAAGGGGGCTGAGGTAAACATGGGAGTCCTGGCCGGTATTCTGATGGGCCTCACTGCTGCCTATCTCTATGAGCGATATCACACCATCAAGCTGCCTGAATGGCTGGCATTCTTTGGAGGCAAGCGTTTCGTGCCAATTGTCACTGCCTTTGCTGCCCTGGTGTTGGGCATCGTCTTTGGTCTGGTGTGGTACTGGCCAGAGCAATTGCTGGCTGCAGTGGGCAATTGGGTAATCGGAGCCGGTGCGCTGGGCGCGGCTATCCATGCCTTCTTGAATCGCTTGCTCATTCCCTTCGGCCTGCATCATGTGGTCAACAGCATCGTCTGGTTCCAGTTTGGCGATCTCACCCGCTTCTTTGATACAGCCGGCAAGGAAGGCGGCCTGTTCATGACCGGCTTCTTCCCGATCATGATGTTTGGCCTCCCGGCGGCTGCCCTGGCGATGTATGTGACGGCCAAAGAACAGAACAAAAAGGCCATTGGTGGTGTGTTGTTCAGCGCAGCGTTGACTTCGATCGTCACTGGCATTACGGAACCGGTCGAGTTTGCCTTCATGTTTGTCGCCCCGGTACTGTATGTGCTTCATGCAGTGTTGACCGGTATCTCAGCCTATGTGACCATTGCCCTCGGCTTGCGCCATGGATTTACATTCTCTTCGGGGCTGATTGACTACATCCTCAACTTTGGCATTGCCACCAATCCAATTCTGTTGCTGGTAGTAGGTGTGATCTTCGGCGTCATCTACTACTTCGTCTTTGTGGCAGTGATTCGCGCCATGGATATTCCCACTCCTGGGCGCGAACCCGAAGTGGCCGAGGAATAGGAGGATTTTCTTCATAACTGTTTGAACCGTCTGGGAGGGGAGGTCTTGCATCTGTTCGATCTCCCCTCCTGTGTAACCGAGATATCCTGTTTCCAGCCTGGGTGAGCTGCGGTTTGCTTCCTGTGCCGCAGCAACAGATGGGCCAGGAAATTGTCTGTTGAGTGAACGCACCGGTTTCCTGTTCCCAGAACAGCAACTGGCTAAGGACAGCAAATTGCAACAAATGTGACGATGCATTAATCCTTTGGACAATGCAGTTGATGGAGGCAGTTATGGACATTCGCGAACGTGCATTGAAATTCCTGGAAGCATTGGGTGGAGCAGAAAACATCGAAGAGATTGAAGGATGCATCACTCGCCTGCGCGGCACAGTCAAGGATCCTGCGAAGGTAGACATGAAAAAGTTACAATCGCTGGGTATTATTGGGCGTCCTATCTTGATGGGCAAAGGGATTCAAATCGTGGTTGGCACCCATGCTGAATTGATCGGCACTGAGATGAACAAAATTATGAGGGGAGGATGAGGATCAAAGTACTTTCCCCAATGAGTGGGCGGGTAGTACCGCTGGAGAAGGTGCCTGATCCGGTGTTTGCACAGCATATGTTGGGCGATGGACTGGCTATTGAACCCTATGAAGGGCGAGCGGTTGCGCCGGTCAGCGGTCGGTTGAGTGTGTTTCACAGTTCGGGGCATGCGTTTGTTGTCCAGGTTAACGAGAGAGTAAGTGTTCTGGTCCACGTGGGGTTAGATACGGTCCAGATGAAAGGTCAGGGTTTTTCCACGATGGCCCAGGTGGGAGATATAGTGCAGGTTGGTCAGGAACTGGTCTACTTCGATCTGCAAGCCATCCAGGAGGCGGGATATTCTTCTCTTTCACCCATCATTTTGCCAGATTTGCCATCGCACTATCGGATCGAGAAAACCCGGCTGGAGGAGGTGCGGGCTGGGAGGGATACCTTGCTGGTGATCTCTTCTGACGACGAGCGGTGAGTGGAGATGGACCGGGATGCGCATTGCTGTGATCGGCCTGGGTGACATTGCCCAAAAGGCGTATTTACCTTTGCTGGCTTCATGGGAAGGGCTGGAAATTCTGTTGTGCAGTCGTTCCCCAGACACGGTGCAACGTTTTCAGAAACAGTATCGTGTTCCGTATGGCACAACCGACCTGAATGCTGTACCCGAGTGGAAACCTCAAGCCGCCTTTGTACTGACACCCTCGCCAACACATGCCACCATTGCCCGCTTTTTATTAGAAACAGGCATAGATGTATTCCTGGAGAAACCCGCCACGCTTCACAGCCAGGAGACCCTGGAACTGGCTCAAATGGCCGATGCGCAAAAACGGATATTAATGGTGGGATTCAATCGGCGCTTTGCTCCCCTGCATCAACAGGCGAAAATGCTCTGGGGCGAACGCCCTATTGGACTATGTGTGCTGGAAAAACACCGTTCCTCTGCTGCTCATCCTGATCTGTTCAGCAATTACATAGACGATACCATTCATCTGATTGATTTGTTGCGTTTCTTATGTGGGGAAGGGGAAGCCCTATTTACTGTTCAACAGGTAAAAGATGAGCGATTAGTAGGAGCAGTGAGCCTGCTAGCCTTGCAACAAGGTGGCCAAGGTATGGTGGTAACCAGTTTACAGGCCGGCGGGTGGCGCGAACACTATGCCTTGCATGGTTCAGGTCTGTCACTGTATGTAGATGCATTTACGCAATTGCGATTAGTGAGTGGGGGTAGCGAACAGGTATGGGAACTGAATAGTGGAGAATGGCGATCGATGCTGGAAGCTCGCGGCTTTGTCGGCCAGATCGAGCATTTTTTGGCCTGTGTTCACAATCGTCAAATGCCATTGACTTCAGCTTGGGAAGCATATCGTACTCAGCGTTTGTTAGAGGAGATGGTGGCTTGTAGAAAGGAATGACATGGTCAAACGTTTGCTGGATGCCAATCCATCTGATTTCTTGAGCATGTCGGCTCCAGAATTGATCGAAAGTATTCGACTGAGTGAGGGTCGGGTCGTTGCGGCAGAAGTAGTGGCAATTGCACCTCCCTTGTTGGACAAGGTCTCAAATGTCGAACTGGCAGCGGCTATGGGTGCCGATCTGATTTTGCTGAATATGTATGACGTGACTGCGCCACAGGTTACCGGCTTCCCGGATCAGGTCCAGAAAGAGAATCGTCTGCCCGTGTGGGGCAAGATGTCGTGGGGGTGGGGCGTGACTCTCAGGCACGTGAAGGAATGGGTGGGACGTCCAGTTGGGCTGAATCTGGAACCGATTGAGCATATCGAAGCCATCGACACCAATGGCAGGCTGGCCCTCCCGGAGAATGCCCGTGCCGCCATCGAGCAGGGAGCAGATTTCCTGGTGCTCACCGGGAATCCATATACCCGCGTGACGATGGATGGGATCAGTCACGCCCTGGGACGGATTCGGCGAGAAGTGGGTGACTCAGTGATGATCCTGGCTGGCAAAATGCATGCTGCCGGGGCTTCTGGCCCGTTGATCACGCCCGAGGACATTGCTGCTCTCGCTGATCAGGGCGCCAATGGAGTGGTGTTGCCCGTGCCGGGTACTGTTCCTGGAATGACAGTAGATTTGATTCGCTCATTTGTCGAGCAGGCCCATCGTTATGGTTTGTTGGTCATGAACACAGTGGGAACATCGCAAGAGGGGGCAAGCGTTGCTACGATAGAACAGTTAGCGTTGATGAGCAAAATGACCGGCGCCGATATCCATCATCTCGGTGACGCGGGAACAGTCGGGATAGCCGTGCCAGAAAATATCCTGGCCTGGTCAATGGCGCTGCGCGGCCGTCGGCATACCTGGCACCGTATGGCGGCTTCTCTTCGCCGATGATGAAAGGTGGAACAATGTATCTTGCTTATCTTCAACAGGTATCATCCCTGCTAGCACACATTCAACAGACTCAGGGGGAAGCCATTCGCCGGGCAGCAGCCTGTGTTGGCGAAACCCTGCTACACGATGGATTGGTTTATGCCTTTGGTAGTGCACATTCACAACTTCTGGCGTTGGAGATTCAGGGTCGAGCCGGTGGTTTGTATCCAGTCTATCCAATCGTTGATCCATTGTGGGGACGGGCAGAGCGAGTGGAGGGTGTAGCATCGGTGTTGCTGGAGGAGGTACTGCTACAGGCTGGCGAGACGTTGTTTGTCATTTCTAATTCGGGGCGCAATCCCCTACCGGTGGAAATGGCCATGCAAGCCAGGCAGCGTGGAGCGTCGGTGATTGCTATCACGTCGTTGACCCACTCCCAGAGCGTTTCTTCGCGCCATTCAAGTGGCAAGAAACTATACGAACTGGCTGATGTGGTTTTGGATACAGGCGCTCCTATCGGTGATGCCTGTCTGGAGGTGCCGGGAATGGCGGTGAAGATTGGGCCAGTTTCAACTGTGACAGGTGCTATACTCATCAATGCTGTAATGGTGGAAGCCGTTCAGTATCTACTGGAACGGGGGAAAGAACCACCCGTTTTAATGAGTTCCAATGTGGACGGTGGCGATGCCCATAATGCGCGCCTGAAAGAGCGTTACCGTGGCTCCCTGGGTGGTGGAGTTTTCGGTTTACATGTTTGAGAAGAGAGGTAGTCTATGCCATACGTGCTTGAAAATGCTCACCTGGTAACACCCACAGAGGAGATCGAAAACGGTGCTGTGATCATCTCCGAGGCAGGAAAAATTGCCTATGTGGGAGCGATGGCCGAACGACCCGCAATAGATGGCGATACCATCGATCTGCAGGGTCGTATTCTGGCACCAGGATTGATAGATATTCACGTCCACGGCGGCAAAGGGATAACGTTTGGCAATCTGGATCATCTGGCAGAGGAGATTCGTTTCTATTCGGAATGGGTGACTCGTTCCGGCGTGACCGGCTTTTTATGTTCGGTTGCCGCGCCTGATCTCAGTACCTTGCTTCGAGTCGTAGAAGCCTATGCAAAGGTCTTCGAGCGAGGTCTACCGGGTGCTGAGGGACTGGGTCTGCATCTGGAGGGCCCTTATCTGAACCCCGAACGAAAAGGTGCGTTTAACCCGGCCTGGTTGCATGCTCCTACTCCCCAGGAGGCCGAAATTTTGCTTCAGGCCGGGCGAGGATGGATTCGACAGGTGACGCTGGCTCCAGAACTGCCTGGAGCACTGGAAACAGCGGCTTGCTTCCGAGAAGCTGGGGTGGTGGTGGCTCTGGGGCACAGTAATGCTGATTTTCAGACAGCTTTTCAAGCCTTGCAGGGTGATTTTAGCCATGTGACGCATACCTACAACGCTCAACGTGGCTTTCAACATCGCGAGCCAGGAGTGGTCGGGGCGGTGTTGACCTCGGATCAGGCAACTGCGGAATTGATAGCCGATCTGGTCCATGTTCACCCCGGTGCTATGCGCCTGCTGGTTCGCTGTCTGGGTCGTGATCGGGTGGTGCTGGTGACAGATGCTATGGCAGCGGCCGGCCTGGCTGATGGGGAATACGAACTGGTAGGGAATCCGGTCTCGGTCAAAAACGGTATTGCAACCCTGGCCGACGGTACGATTGCTGGCAGCACGGCGCTCCTGAACGAATGTGTACGCAACATGTACCTGGAGAGTGGTGTGCCGTTGCGCGAAGCGATCCAGATGGCATCACTCAACCCAGCAAGAGCCATGGGTTTCAATGATCGTCTGGGTAGCCTACAAGTAGGAAAAGATGCCTCGCTGGTGGTCGTGGACGATCACTTACAGGTATATTTAACCGTGGTCAAAGGGAAGATCGTCTATCAGAGCGAATAATCGGCGAAAAGAGGAAAGGCACTCTATTCCTACCTTTCCAGTCCAAAATATGACAACTCGCGGGTGGATTGGGGCCATAAATAACTAATACGCCATCAGGAAAGGCGATATACTTAGCGGGAAAATGCTGGTCCGCAGGCGAAGACGATCGTCTCACTGGCGACACCTTGGGCGAGGCCGTCTTTAGGGTTGCCTTATCCGTTGGAAGGTCAGGCGAGACGCTCTGCCGCCAAAGCGGGAAGGCGGCTAGACCATCGCCTCGGAACCTCAGCCCATATGCACATTCTACCAGGTGAAAGAGCCTGTTCATTACAAAGGAGCAGAGTATGAAACGACCGATCGTCACCATGGATGGAAATGAGGCTACTGCCTCAGTGGCCTATCGTCTTAACGAGGTGATTGCAATTTATCCCATCACCCCCTCCTCCCCGATGGGAGAGTTTGCCGATGAGTGGGCGTCCAAACACAAGAAAAACATCTGGGGCACGACTCCGGTGGTGATCGAAATGCAGTCTGAAGGGGGTGCGGCCGGCGCCGTGCACGGCGCGCTCCAGACGGGGGCCCTGACCACCACTTTTACCGCTTCCCAGGGTCTCTTGCTGATGATCCCAAACATGTACAAGATCGCCGGTGAGTTGACCAGCACCGTCTTCCACGTGGCGGCGCGCGCTCTGGCCGCCCATGCCCTCTCCATTTTTGGCGATCATCAGGATGTGATGGCCGCCCGACAGACCGGTTGGGCCATGCTGGCCTCGGGCTCCGTGCAGGAAGCCCACGATTTTGCCCTGATCGCCCAGGCCGCTACCCTGAAGTCACGGGTGCCCTTCCTGCATTTCTTCGATGGGTTCCGCACCTCTCACGAGGTCAACAAGATCGAGATGCTCACCGATGACGATCTGCGTGCCATGATCGACACCGAATGGGTCGTGGCTCATCGGGAACGCGCCCTGAACCCGGAGCGGCCGGTGCTGCGAGGCACCGCCCAGAACCCCGATGTGTACTTCCAGATGCGTGAGGCGGTCAATCCCTTCTATCTGGCCGTTCCGGCCATCACCCAGGAGATGATGGATCGCTTCGCTGACCTGGTCGGCCGGCAGTATCATCTCTTCGATTACGCCGGCCATCCTCAGGCCGAGCGCGTGGTGGTCCTGATGGGTTCGGGAGGAGAAACCGCCCAGGAGACGGTCAACTACCTGGTCGAGCGCGGCGAAAAGGTGGGAGTGGTGCGTGTCCGGCTCTATCGTCCCTTCTCGGTGCAACACTTCCTGCAGGCCCTGCCCGAAACGGTGCAGGCCGTTGCGGTTCTGGATCGCACCAAAGAGCCCGGCGCCGCCGGAGAACCCCTGTATCTGGACGTGGTGAATGCTCTGGTGGAGGGCGGACGAAGCCATGTGAAAGTCATCGGAGGACGCTACGGCCTGTCCTCGAAGGACTTCACCCCGGCCATGGCCAAAGCGGTGCTCGATGAACTCAAACAGGAATCCCCCAAGAATCACTTCACCGTCGGCATTGTGGACGATGTGACCCATACCTCGCTGGAGGTGGACTCTTCGTTCTCGATCGAACCGGAAGAGACCGTTCGCTGTGTGTTCTTCGGCCTGGGATCGGATGGGACTGTGGGCGCCAACAAAAACTCGATCAAGATCATCGGCGAGGAAACCGATAACTACGCCCAGGGCTACTTCTATTACGACTCAAAGAAAGCCGGCACGGTGACCATCTCCCATCTGCGCTTTGGCCCCAAACCCATCCGCGCTCCCTATCTGATCGAACCCAACCAGGCCAATTTTGTAGCCTGCCATCAGTTCTCCTTCCTGGAGCGGGTGGACGTGCTGAAGTACGCCCGACCGGGGGGGGTATTCCTGCTCAATAGCCTCTATGGCCCCGATCAGGTGTGGGATTATCTGCCACGCGAAGTGCAGGAAGAAATCCTGGCCAAACACCTGAAATTCTATGTGATCAACGCCTACGAGGTGGCTCAAAAGGCCGGCATGGGCAGCCGCATCAACACCATCATGCAGACCGCCTTCTTTGCTATTAGTGGCGTCCTGCCGCGCGAGCAAGCCATTCAGGCCATCAAGGACGCTATTGTGAAGACCTATGGCAAGCGTGGCGAAGCAGTGGTCCGCAAGAACTTTGAGGCCGTAGATGCCACCCTGCAGCATCTCTACGAAGTTCAGGTGCCAGATCGGGTGACAGCGACCCGCACCCGCCGGCCGGCGGTTCCTCCTCAGGCGCCCGAATTTGTCCAGAAGGTGCTGGCCCCGATCATTGATTTCAAGGGCGATAGTCTGCCCGTCTCGGCCTTCCCGGTTGACGGCACCTTCCCGACCGGTACCGCCCAGTGGGAAAAGCGCAACATTGCCTTGCAAATCCCGGTGTGGGAGCCCGACCTGTGCATTCAGTGTGGCAAGTGCGTGTTTGTCTGCCCCCATGCGGTGATCCGCCACAAAGTGTATGACAAGGCACTGCTGACTAACGCGCCGGAGACCTTCAAATCCACCGAGAGCAAATTCAAAGAATTCCCCGGCATGGCCTACACCTTGCAGGTCTCGCCGGAAGACTGCACCGGTTGTACGCTGTGTGTGGAAGCCTGCCCGGTCAAGGACAAGTCTCAGGTGGGACGCAAGGCGATCAACATGGCGCCTCAACCGCCTCTGCGTGAACAGGAGGCCCGCAACTGGGAGTTCTTCCTCACCCTGCCAGATGTGGATCGTACTCTGATCAACCCCGGCACGATCAAGAATTCCCAGTTGCTACGTCCTCTCTTTGAATTCAGCGGCGCCTGTGCCGGGTGTGGGGAAACGCCGTATGTCAAACTGGTCTCGCAGCTATTCGGCGACCGGGCGATCATCGCCAACGCCACAGGCTGTTCCTCCATCTACGGCGGCAACCTGCCTACCACTCCCTGGGCAGTGGATGCCGAAGGACGTGGCCCGGCCTGGTCGAACTCCCTGTTCGAGGACAATGCTGAATTTGGCCTGGGCATGCGCCTGACGCTGGATAAGCACAACGAATACGCCCGGGAACTCTTGCCTCTATTTGTCTCCGAACTGGGACAGGAACTGGTAGATGGCCTGCTGAACGCCGACCAATCCACTGAGAAGGGCATACGCGAACAACGGGAACGGGTGGCCATCCTCAAGGCTCGTCTGTCCCACAGCAATCACCCTCGCGCCCGTGACCTGTTGAGCGTGGCCGATGCGCTGGTACGTAAATCGGTGTGGATCATCGGTGGCGATGGCTGGGCTTACGACATCGGCTTTGGCGGCCTGGATCACGTTCTGGCCAGCGGGCGCAACGTGAACGTGCTGGTGCTGGATACCGAAGTATATTCCAACACCGGCGGCCAGGCCAGCAAGGCGACCCCTATGGCTGCCGTAGCCAAATTTGCCATGAGCGGCAAAGGTCTACCCAAGAAAGACCTGGGGCTGCTGGCCATGGCCTATGGTTACGTCTACGTGGCGCGGGTGGCCATGGGATACAACGATCAACACACCCTGCGGGCCTTCCTGGAGGCCGATGCCTATGAAGGGCCGTCTCTGATCATCGCCTACAGTCACTGCATCGCCCATGGGATTGATATGGCCAAAGGCCTGACTCAGCAAAAACTGGCTGTTCAATCGGGAGCCTGGCCGATCTATCGCTACGATCCGCGCCTGGCCGCGGCGGGTCAGAACCCGCTCATCCTGGATGCCAGAGAACCCACTATCTCCTTCCAGGAATATGCTTACAACGAAACCCGCTTCAAGATGCTGACCCTATCCGATGAAGAGCGGGCCGAAACCTTGATGAAACAGGCCGAGGAGATCGTCAAGAGACGCTGGCAATACTACCAGCAAATGGCTTCGATGCACATCCACAACGGCAATGGGCATTCTTAGTCCTGAGCGGAACGATCTCTGGCAGGGCAGCGCTTTGCAGGCGTTGCCCTGCTTCTTTGCTGTATAATACGTCCTATGATTGAACTCAACATCCCAGGCCGTGGACCGATGCGATTGGTCCATCTGGTATTCGATGTCAATGGCACTCTGGCAGTGGATGGAGTCTTGATGGACGGTCTGGTCAAGCGCATTGCGGCCCTGCGCGATCGCCTGCAAGTTCACCTGCTCACTGCTGATACTCACGGGCGCCAGGCGATCATCGATCGTCAGTTGAACCTGGTGGCGGTGCGTGTGGAGCCCGGTGATGAACGCCAGCAAAAAGCCGACTATGTCCGCCAGTTGGGGGCTGAGATGGTGGTAGCCATCGGTCAGGGCGCTAACGACGCCGCTATGCTCAAGGAAGCCGGGCTGGGGATCTGCGTCCTTTCTCCCGAAGGGACGGCTGTGGAAACCCTGCTGGCAGCTGACCTGGTGGTACCCGATATTTTCACCGCCCTGGATCTGCTGGAGAAGCCCTTGCGCCTGATCGCCAGTCTGCGCGCCTGATCGGTTCTATGGACCCGAACCAGTCTCTGCCGGCTTCTCCTGTCCACGAAGCCCGTGCCCGCCGCCGTCGGGCGCGGCGATTGTTATTTCCTGCAGATGCACAAGGACAACAGGCCCTGCTGGCGGAACTGGCGCAACGCTCCTATCCCACCTTTGATCTGTTTCTGTATGCGTTGTTGAGCGGCGCTATTCTGGCTGCCGGCTATGGGCTGGATGCCCAGGCGGTGTTGATCTTCGGCGTGCTGGCTGCACCACTGCTCACCCCGTGGGTCGGCCTGGCGATCGCCATCATCATCGGCTCCCTACGCTATTTTGTGCACATGCTCACCGCCTTACTGATCAGCGCTGGGCTGGTGTTTGGTATCGGAGTGGTTGCAGGAATAGCGGCCCTGCCGTTTGAGCCGCGTACCCACAACGAACTCTACCTGCATAGTCGTCTGTGGTGGCCTACCCTGAGTGTCCTGGCCCTGGGGATGGTTCTGCTCACCCTCACCTTCGTCCGCACTACCCAGCGGCCTTACCTGCTCAGCGCTATGCTGGCCTATGGGCTATATCTTCCGATGGCGGCTGCCGGGTTTGGGTTAGGAGGAGGCTTCCCGGAAGTCTGGCCGCAGGCGCTCGGGGTGGCGATCGTTCATTTCGTCTGGGCGACCCTGTTCGGGGTCCTGACTCTGGCGGCGCTGCGGTTTCGTCCCCTTTCGTGCGGTGGATGGTTGTTTAGCGGGAGCATGTTCCTGATCCTGGGAGTGATCCTGCTGAGCGGGATGGGGATCGATCTGCCTTTCCCCTGGAACCAGGCTACAGCCGGGACGGACCAACCCTGGCCCACCCTGACGGCAACCCCGCCGCCCTCGGTCACTCCGACTTTGCCTGTCCTGCCGATCCCCACTCAAGCCGTGGCAACGCCGGTTTCCCCCTCCCCGGTCTTCACTGCCACCCCTGTCTTCACCGCCACGCCCTCCCCCTCTCCCACCTGGACCCCTACCCCCACGCCGGTCTACGCCCTTGTCCGTTCGCCAATCGGTGGCGGGGCGCGGTTGCGCAAAGCGCCCTATGGCGAATATCTGGCCACCTTGAGCAACGGTACGGTGGTGGAAGTGCTGGGCGAGATCCAGGTGGTGAATGGCGTCGTCTGGGTCAAGGTGGCCGTGCCTCGAGAGGGCGAACGACTGGAAGGATGGATCTTGCAATCGGTGCTGGCCACGGCTACCCCACTGCCCGAGTGGCGCCCCTCGAACACCCCTTCGTTGACTCCTCCTCCCTGACCCGGGATTTCAACCTGTGAACCCAATTCTGCTCCTGGAGTTTCCTTATGCCGATTCACTTTGGAACTGATGGCTGGCGAGCCGTCATCTCAGATACCTTTACCTTTGCCAATCTGCGCCTGGTGGCCCAGGCCATTGCCGATGCCATCGCTTCAGAACACTGGCAGGCTTCGTCCAATGGCGAACCGGCCGTTCATCCGCGCCGTGTGGTGGTTGGTTTCGACACGCGTTTTCTTTCCGATCGCTACGCGGCAGAAGTGGCGCGCGTCCTGGCCGCCAATGGCTTCGTGGTTTACCTGGCTCAGGCCGATGCGCCCACGCCGGCGATTTCCTACTCGGTAAAGCATCTCGGCGCCGCTGCCGGCGTGATGATCACCGCTTCGCACAACGCGCCGCGCTATAACGGCGTGAAACTGAAGGGCGCCTTTGGCGGATCGGCCCTGCCGGAACAGTGTCGCCGGGTGGAAATTTACATCAACGACAACGAGCAGCAGGCCCGTGGCCCCAACCTGATGGATTTTCAGAAAGCCCGTGAGGCCGGCCTGATCCAGAAATTCAATCCCCTTCCGGCCTACTATGAACATCTGCGCACCCTGATCCAGAGCGATGTGATCGCCGAGAATCCCCAGCGAATCGTGGTGGACTCAATGTACGGATCAGGACGCGGCGTGATCAAAGGCTTCTTGCAGGGCACCGGCTGCGAGGTGGCTGAGATCCGCAACGAGATGAACCCTGGCTTCGGCGGAATCCATCCGGAGCCGATCGCCCGATACCTGGGAGCGCTGGCCTCGGCGATCAGTTCGGGCATGGGCGCCTTTGGCCTGTGTACCGATGGCGATGCTGACCGCATCGGCGCCATGGACGAACGCGGTGCCTTTGTAGACCCGCATAAAATCTTTGCCCTGGCGCTCCAATATCTGGTCGAAAAACGCGGCATGAGCGGAGCCGTGGTGCGCACTGTCTCCACCACGCGCATGGTGGACCGCCTGGCGCAACGCTATGGACTGAAACTGTATGAAACGCCGGTAGGGTTCAACCACATTGCCGATTACATGATGAATGAAGATGTGCTGATCGGTGGGGAAGAATCGGGCGGCATCTCCTTCAAAGGACATATCCCCGAAGGCGATGGAATCCTGATAGGCCTGCTCCTGGTGGAGATCGTGGCCGCCATGGGAAAACCCCTGCACGAACTGGTGAGCGATCTGCTCGATCAAGTCGGCCCGGCTTTCTACGAACGTCGTGACCTGCGCCTGAGCCGCCCGGTAGCCAAAGCCGAGATGACCGATTTTCTGCTCAAGCGCGCCCCGGCCGAGATCGGGGGGCAGCCAGTGACCGAGATCGGCTCACGTGACGGAGTGAAATACCTCCTGCGTGACGATTCCTGGTTGCTCATCCGTCCCTCCGGCACCGAGCCGGTGTTGCGGGTATATGCAGAAGGGCGTAGCCCGGACATGGTGAAAGCCCTGCTGGAATATGGCGAATCCATTGCTGCGAGGGTGGTGTGAAACGGGTCTTCATCTCCGCCGACCATGGGATGGCTATCATCTACTTCCTGCAGAGCGATGTGGTGCCCACTCTGCTGGAAGCAGGGGTTGAGGTGATCGTCCTGACGGATGACGAGACCAGGGATAAGATCGCCCAACGCTTTGCCCGCCCTGGCCTGACCATCGAAGGCTTGCGCCTGAACCAGGCGGCGCGCTATGCCAGCAGTGTGTATCCGCGTCTCCAATGGCTGCTAGCTTACCTGCGACGTGTGGGTGGCTCCTGGTGTATCAACACCGAAGCCATGGATAGCCACATCTGGGAGGTATGGCACGAAAATTCGTGGAAATTTCGACTGGGAATCTGGACTCCCGCTGCCCTAGCCATCCTCCTGCTCCGAACCTTCCCGTCCGCCCGACGCCTGCTCGTCCACCTCCAGAACCGCTTCCAACCGGACCCGCCGCTGTATGCCGATCTCTTTGAGAAATACCGCCCCGATCTGGTGATCGCTTCCACCGCCGGCTGGCGGCTGGACCGCTATCTGCTGCGCGAAGCCCATGCCCGGGGCGTTCCCACTCTGGCGGCCATCGTCGGCTGGGATAATCCCTCCAGTTACGCCATCCCTGGCGCCCCGATGAACTATGCCACCTGCTGGTCGGCCATTCAAAAAGAGGAACTGGTGCTTGGCTCCGATTGGCCCCCAGATCGGGTGCACATCGGGGGCATTCCCTCCTACGATGGCTACATTCGCCAGACCTGGCTGATCCCGCGCCAGGACTACTTTCAGCGCCACCACCTGGATCCGCAACGGGCGTTGATCTCCTACGCCTGTTCCTTTGTGCACTTTGCCCCCAACTATCCGAATGTGGAAGCCCTGGCACGCCTGGTGGCCTCTGATGCCCTGGATCGCCCTGCGCAACTGTTGATTCGGCTACACCCCAGCCATTTTCAGGAAAAGCCCCGGATGTTTGCCGAAGAACGCCAGCGCATCTTTGACCTGGAAAAGAAATATCCCCATGTGCATGTGGTCAAGCCGGTGCCGTTGGGTGGCTCGTTGGGCTATTACGGTGGCGAGGATATGGATGAGAAAGCGTCCATGCTCTACCATTCTGACGTTTTCGTCACCGTCTATTCCACCATGGTCGTCGAAGCCGCCGTGCACGATACCCCGATCGTCTCGGCAGTGCTCGACACCCCTGGCGGCTGGAACCACCCCAAAAAGTTTTCGCTCTCGCTCAAGGCGATTGGCAACTGGCCGACCCACAAGCGATTTCGCCAGGCCGGGGCCGGCCGCGTGGTGGAAGACGAAGAGCAACTGCGCCAGGCCCTGAACGCCTATCTTCAGGATCGCTCCCTGGATCGGGAAGCGCGACGCCGTTTCATTGAGCAGGAGATCACCTTTACCGACGGTTCCGCTGGCTGCAGGACGGCTGGATTCATCCTCCAGATATTGGGCCAGTGATCCTGTCGCCGGCCTTGAGCCTCTAAATAACTTTTTGTTCGGACGGCAGGCCAACTCGCTCTGATGACTCGTTCGGGATAACTTTTCGTTGGGATGGCAGTTGAACTGCCGTCCCAACGCCATTCTCTCAACTTTAGCCGGTCATCTGCCAGGAAGTGGTTGCGGCGCAAGGCTCTGAGTTGCGGGATGGGGCAAAGGATCAGGCAAATTTCCAATTGACCTTGCTTGTGGGGAAGAGACAGACCTGAAGCAGGCCCCCGACCGATCATTCTAGCAAGGACGCTTGCTCCGCCTGCCCTCCATCGCCGGGCAAGACCTTCAGGTGCTGTGACCCGGCCCAATCGCCTGCGGCAATTCGGTCAGGTGGATCAGTGGCCAGAGGGTAATAGTCGTCTCCACGGGAACAATGTGTTTGCCGGGGTAAACCACCCACAGGTGCGATAAGCTCAGGTCGGCCACGGCGTTGCGCATGGAAACGGTCACCTGCGGGGCTTCGCTGAATTTGATCTCGATGCCATACCGCTTGCCGCCCCGCAGAAAGACCAGGTCGAGTTCTGCCCCGCTGTGCGTGCCCCAAAAATAGACTTGTGGGAGATTCAATAGTCGCACCGTCTGCTCGATGACAAATCCCTCCCACGAAGCGCCGACTTTCGGATGACCGTAGAGGCTGTGGCTATCGGGAATGTCCAGCAGCGCATGGAGCAGACCGGTGTCGCGAACATAAATCTTGGGCGCTTTGACCTGACGCTTGCCCAGGTTTTCGAACCAGGGGGGCAACTGGCGCAGCATGAAGGTGCCCGTCAAAATGTCGAGATAAGAACGAACGGTTTTCTCGGAGAGGCCCATCGAGCGCGCAATTTCAGACGCGTTCCAGGTCTGACCGTGATAATGGGCCAGCATGGTCCAGAAGCGGCGGGCGGCTATCGGCGGCAGGTTGATGCCGGCCTGGGGAATATCCCGTTCCAGAAAGGTGCGGATGAAGTTCTCGCGCCAGACCAGGCTATCTTGCTCGGAATCGGCCAGAAAAGCGCGCGGGAAGCCGCCTCGTAGCCACAGACTTTGCCAGGCCGGAGCGCCGACCTCGCTCAGATCGAAGCCGGCCAGTTCGATGAATTCCACCCGGCCGGCCAGAGTCTCGGAGGCAGATTGGATGATGGCCGGGGAGGCGCTGCCGAGAATGAGATAACGGCTCTTGCTCTCCGGCCGATCCACCAACACCCGCAATACCTGGAAGAGTTCCGGCATGAGTTGGATTTCATCGAGAACCACCAGCCCTTCCAGGCGGCCAAGCACGAGTTCCGGGTTCTGCAGGCGGCGCTGGTCGGGGAGGGATTCCAGGTCGAAGAAGGTGACCTGCTTTCCCTCAGCAAATTGACGCGCCAGCGTGGTTTTTCCACACTGGCGCGGCCCCAGCAGAGCCGTGATGGGTGATCGCCGAATCGCGGCGGATAGTTTTTCCAGGTAGGAGGGACGAGGGAGCATACCCAGATTATATCATGAAAATTCGGAATTGAATTCCTGATTTTCACAATTTTTATTCTTTCCATCCGTTCTGACGGCAGTTCAGCTCGTTAGGTGCATTGGTGGGGCAAATCTTTGATTTGCCGATTTCCGCAAATCAGAGACTTGCGCCACAAAAGCATGAAAATTTCTCGTTCCGACGGCAGTTCAACTGCCGTCCGAACAGCGAACCCAAACAGTGGTTCGATTCCCGATTTTCACGCTTTTCCACTCTCGCCCAAAAAGGCGCGCGTCTGGGCGATCTTTTCCTGCTCCACCCGGCCGGTCTGCTCCCAGTAATCCAGCAACCCGGTGAGGGTCAGCACGGCGTGCAAGCGGAAGCCGGCCTGGGCCAGCGCCTCCTTCGCCCCCGATTGGCGGTCAATCAAGACCACCACATCGCGCACCACCAGCCCGGCAGCGATCAGTTTTTCGATGGCCTCGAACTTCGAGCCGCCGGTGGTGGCCAGGTCATCAATCACGACGACTGTCTCGCCAGGACGATATTCACCCTCGATCTCGGCCTTCGTGCCGTAGTCCTTGATCTCCTTGCGCGGGTAGATCATCGGATAGTTCCCTGCCAGACTGATCGCCGTGGCAATCGGGATGGCGGCGTAGGGCAGGGCCACCAGACGGTCGAAAGCCAGGGGGGTCAGCAGGGGCAGGTAGGCCTGAGCGACCTCTTGTAGAAGAGCCGGATAGGAGATCAATCGCCGCAGGTCAATATAGATCGGTGATTTCAGCCCGGATTTCAACGTGAATGCGCCAAAACGAACGCAGCCAGCCTGAAGCAGGCCCTCTGCCAGTCTGGCAAACTGTTCGGGTGGAAGGGTCATATCGCCTCCGTCACTTCCAGGTGAACCATTCGATCCAGCCGATGCCGATGACCAGCGTGAGCAGGGTCACGACCAGCCCGGATTTGGTGTATTCCCAAAACGTCAACTGGATGCCGCGCCGGGCCGCGCTTGCGGCAACGATCAAATTGGCTACCGACCCCAGCAGGGTGAGATTGCCTGCCAGGGTGGATGAGGTTGCCCGAGTCAGCCAGCCGGCGGTGGGGTTGGCAAGATGCGCTACCGCCGGCCGCAAAACCGCCGGCATGTTCGAGACCAGGTTCGACGTGATCACGGTAATGAGCGAAAGACCGCTCGCGCCGCGCGGAAGCAAAGGCGCCAGAGCGGCAAAGATGTCCTCGGTCAGGTGATTCAACTCGATGACGCCGGTCAGAATGAAAAGGGTGGCGAAGAAGACCAGCCGATTCCAGTCCACCTGATTCATCACTTTTTCCGGGTGCACGCGGCGGGTGAAGAGCGGAATACCACCGGCCACGAAAGCGGCCTCTGCCATCGGAACGCCGGCCAGGCGGCCAGCAGGCCCAGGGTCACCAGCAGGCTTTTGATCAGCCACGGGCGAAAGATGCGCGGGTTGGGGATTTCGACGTGGTCAAAGCGCCCATTGCGGAATTCCCGCGGGTAGAAAAGCACCAGCACGAGCCAGATCGTCCCCAATCCCAGCAAGGCGAGGGGGGTCAGGGCGGCGGCAAATTCCAGATACGAAAGCCCGGAGGCGATGCCGATGCTCGCATGTTGCGGGTTGCCGGTGAGCGTGGCCACCGGGCCAGCGTTGGCCGCCGTCGCCAGGGCGATGAGATAGGGGATGGGATTGCGCTTCGCCGCCAGCGTCACATCCACGATGAGTGGGGTGAGCATGATGCAGATGGTGTCGTTGAGAAAAAGGGCGCTCAACGCTCCAGCAACCAGGATTTTCAGCGCCAGCAGGCTGCGGGGCGAACGGGTGAACTGGAGGATGTTGGCCCCCGCCAGCCGAAAGAAGCTGGCCAGTTGCAGGTTGGCATGGATGACCATCATGCCGAAGAGCAAAACCAGGGTGTTGATTTCCAGCAGCGAACCGATTTGCTCAAAATCCAGCAGACCCAGGAGCAGTAACATGCCCACCCCGATCAAAGTCAGCGTGGTGCGGTTGACCCGCAGGCCGGGATGGCCGCCCGGCGTGAAGCCCGCATAGGTCAGGATGAGGGTGACCGTGGTGAGCCAGAACGCCATGGGGTCACTTACGACGCAGAAGGTTGATCTGATCGCGCAGGGTTGCCGCCGCCAGCGCCGGATTCTCGGCCCGGCTGATGGCTCGCGAAGCGTTGATCAACAGGCCCAGGCCATCCCCTCGCAGGCCGGCCCGCAGCGCCTGCTCCAGTTCACCCCCTTGCGCGCCGATGCCAGGCGACAGGAACCACATCTCCGGAGCCGCCGCCCGAATATGGGCCATGATCTGAGGATGGGTAGCCCCGACCACCAGGCCAATGTTGCCGTTTTGATTCCAGGCAACAGCCAGTTCAGCGAGATAGAGATACAGCGGCAACGGGCGATCCGAGCCGACAGGCAAGACCAGTAGGTTCTGGATTTCCATCGAGCCGGCGTTAGAGGTCTTGCAGAGCAGGAAGACGCCTTTGAGCGGGTCGCGCAGGAAGGGTTCGATGGAGTCCCGACCCAGGTAGGGGCTGAGGGTGATGGCGTCCACGCCCAGGGTCTCGAAAGCGGCAAGGGCGTAGGCTTCGGCGGTGGAGGCGATGTCACCCCGCTTGGCATCCAGGATGATTGGGATTTTCGAGCCGAGGCGGGCCGATTGGGCGTGGATGGCGTCAATCACCTCCTTGAGCGCCGTCCAGCCCTCGGCGCCGAAGACCTCGAAGAAGGCGATATTCGGCTTGAACGCTGCGGCGTAGGGAGCGGTCGCTGCCACGAGACGCAGGCAGAAGTCCCGCGCCGCGTCGGCGGTGGGAGTGGGCAAATCGGACGGGTGCGGGTCGAGTCCGACGCACAGGAGGGAGGAACTATCGTTCACCCGTCTGGCGAGGAGAGAGAAGAAGGTTTCCATGGGGTTCATCCACCCGCAGACGATAGTCAAGCGCCCATCGTCCACAGTCTATATGATTCAGGCCTTGCCCAGCACCATGGCCAGCAGGGCCATGCGCACGTACAGGCCATATTCCATCTGGCGGAAGTAGGCGGCACGGGGATCGTCATCGAAGTCCACGCTGATCTCGTTCACCCGCGGCAGGGGATGCATGACGATCATCTCCTGTTTGGCCGCCTGCATCACCTCCGGGGTGATGATGTAAGAATCTTTGACCCGTTCGTATTCTTCCGGGTTCTCGAAGCGCTCTTTCTGAACCCGGGTGACGTAAAGCACGTCGGTCTCGGGCAGGACTTCCTCCAGGGTAGTGTATTCGGCCTGGGGGATGCCTTTGGCGGCGATCTCCTCTATCAGTTCCCGGGGCATGCGCAGGATGTCGGGCGAGACGTAGTTGATCTTCACATCATACAGCGAGAGCAGCCGCGCCAGAGAGTGAACGGTGCGGCCGTATTTCAAGTCGCCGAGCATGGTGATGGTCAGACCGTCCACCACGCCGACGCCCAGTTCCTCGAAGATGGTAAACAGGTCGAGCAAGGCCTGGGTGGGGTGTTCGCCGATGCCATCGCCAGCGTTGATCACCGGTTTGCGGGCGGCCCGGGCGGCGATCTCGGCTGAACCGGTTTCCGGATGGCGCAGCACGATCACATCGGCATAACATTCCAGCGTGCGCACCGTATCAATCAGGCTTTCGCCTTTCATCACCGACGAATAGCGCACTTCGTTGATCGGGATCACCGATCCGCCCAGGCGTTCCATCGCGGCGGTGAACGACGACGAGGTGCGAGTAGAAGGCTCGTAGAACAGGTTGGCCAGGATTTTGCCCTTGAGCAGGTCGAAGGTGCCGATGCGCTCCACCATGCCGCGCATTTCGTGGGCCACGCCGAAGATGTATTCCAGATCGGCGCGCTGGAATTGCTTCACAGAGAGAATGTCTTTGCCATACCAGGAGGCGTGTTTGTTTTCCCCAAACGGAAGGTAGGGAGAAGAGGAAGGAGTGGGCATAGGAACTCCTTTAGAAAAGATGATTGGCCAGAGGGATGATATTGATCACCGGTTCCTCGTAAGGATGTACCCGGCGAATCGCGCGCAGGGCCTCGGGCACCCGCTCGCGCGGGCAGGTGACTTCGAGTTTATACTCAGCCACCTCATTGATTTGACCGACTTCGCCCTCAGCCGGGTTCGCCCCAGGCAAGGGACGGAAGAAGCCGCGCACAGCGGTCAACGACACGCAATGATCGTAATTCCCGATGATCCCCACGCCGGCCCGCGCCAATTCATCGCGCACGGCCAGGGCGTGTTCCTGGGGTACGAACACCTCGATCTTGACGTGGGTAAACGATTCCATCTGAACCTCCGAACTCAGGATCGAACGTTTTGACCGTAGCCCGGTTCGGCCAGCACCTGCCCATCGCGGAACACCTCCCGCCCCCGCAGGACCACCCGCCTCACGCGACCCCGAACGTGCCAGCCCTCGAAGGGCGTCCAGCCACACCGGGAGTGGAGTTCTGCCCCGCGCACCTCCCAGCGGGCGCGTTCATCCACCTCGATCCAGGTTTCGGCCTGCTCGGGGAGATGGAAGATGCGCCGGGGGTTGATCACGCTGCGCAGGAGCAGGTCGTCTATCGTCAGCCGACCCTCGGCCACAGCAGTGAACAACAGGGGGAGCATCGTTTCTAGGCCGGGGAAACCCGGTGGAGGGGAAGCGGAATCCTTTTCGGCCAGGGTGTGAGGCGCGTGATCGGTGGCGAAGCAGTCAATCGCCTCCAGATTCTCCCACAGGGCGTTCACATCCTGGCGAGTGGCCAGCCGGGGGCGGACTTCTGCCCGTCCAGGATGGTTGCCGGCCAGGGCAGGCAGGTCATCCTGGCAGAGAAAGAGATGATGGGGACAGACTTCGCAGGTCACCGGCAGGCCTCGCTCTTTGGCGACTCGGATCAGCCGGATCTCTTCCTCCCGCGAGACATGGGCGATGTGCACGGGCCGGTCATACAGCGCAGCGAACAGGATGGCCGCCGCCAGGCTGCGCGTCTCGGCATGAACGACGATCGGGTATGCCCTGGGGTAGCGTTCAAAGTGGGGTTGCCACAGGGTCATGCGATCCAATCGCAATTCGCCGAAGGTGCTATCGAGATACATCTTCAGGCCGGCGGCTCGCGGCGCCAGGGTAGCGACCTGATCGGCATTGGCTGGACCTGCGCCCAGGAATTGGGCATAGTCGCATCGCGCTTTGGCCTGGGCGGCCTGCAGGGCCAGGTCGAGCGAGGCGGCATCCACAATCGGGGGAGAGGTGTTGGGCATGGCCAGGATCAGGGTAACGCCGCCGGCCAGGGCAGCCTGGGTGGCGGTATCCCAGTCCTCTTTGTGCGTCTGTCCAGGCTCGCGCACGTGGACGTGAGGGTCAATCAGGCCGGGGAGTTGGAGCATCAGCGCAGTCTCCAGCAGGAATGTTGTGTCTGAGACTCCCTCTGTCGAGAAGGCGCAGAAAAAGAGCCGCTACCAGCGGCTCTTTGGAAGTTAAAGCAATGGGTGCCTGGGACAGGCTGAAGCAGGATGGGCGGAGTGGGTACCTGTTCACACATCGCCCCTGATTGTATGCAGGTGAGCAGTTCTGTCAAGAGGGATTTTGTGCAGCAACAAAGGATGGTCTGCCTGTTGTTCACCGCCGGGCACCAGGACTTTTCAAAGATTTAATATTCCATCTCTTTTTGTACCGCCAGGCTTTGTCTGGCAGTGTGCCGACCATAGGTCGGCGGTACAATTTTATGTTACTGAGAGTCACAGCAACTGTAAGAAAGGCCCAAAGATTAGAATTTTGAAAAGCCCTAGCCGGGCACGCAGAGATGTTTACTTAACGTGAATTCGGGATAAGCGTTACTCGCCGTTTTTTACCGCAGAGATCGCTGAGATCGCAGAGTTCCTTTGTCTTTCTCTCTGCGTTCTCCGCGTGCTCTGCGGTCAGAATTTCTTATCCCGAACTGAGGTGACTTACTGAATCTACTGCAAAAACCCTGCGGCCAGGCCGCGTACCATCGCCCGGGGTTCGCGGCCATTTCATCGGGTTGGGAGAGGGTGTTTCAGCATCAAGGCCTGGGCGTAGATTCGGGTGAAGGCGGGATGTTTCGCCAGTTCCACGAATTCCACCCGACGGGCCAGGCTCTCAGCCAGATGGCGCTGGGTTTGGGAGAGCACCATTCGGCGGGCGCCCAGGCCGGCGGCGTTGCCGATTTGCTGGCAGCGAGCGCGCTCGATGGAGGGGAACATGCCAATGGTGATGGCGCTCTCCACGTCCAGGTAGGTGCCGAAGGCGCCGGCAATGAACAGGTGTTGCAGGTCTTCGGCTTGAATTCCTGCTACCTGGAGCAGGACTTCGATGCCAGCCCGCACCGCTCCTTTGGCGAGTTGAATTTCGTTCACATCTTTGCGCGTCACCCGCAGGTCGCGTCCGATCTTCGATCGGGAGGCAGGCACCAGGATAAATTCTGCCGAGACGCCCGAACCACGCAGGCGAGGGTGATGGCCGGTGAATGCGCCGCGCCAGGTGAGCAGGCCGGCTTTGGCGCATTCGGCTATCGCGTCCAGGATGCCCGAGCCACAGATGCCGATTGGGTCCAGGTTGCCGATGGTGTGAATGTGCACCTGATCGCCCTCGATGCGCACGCGCTCGATGGCACCGGGGGCGGCGCGCATGCCATCTTCGATGTGGGCGCCTTCAAAGGCCGGGCCAGAAGGACAGGAGCAGGTCCAGTGATGGCCGTTGTGGAACAGGCTGAGTTCGGTGTTGGTGCCGATGTCCAGCGCCATCACCGTGCCGGTGACCTGGGTGAGGCCGGCGCCGATCAGCATGGCTACATGGTCCGAGCCGACGAAGCCGGCGATGTTGGGAGGCAGGTAAACGGTGGCGCCTGGGGCCAGGTGTAGACCCAGGTCACGGGCTTTGATGTGCAGGGCTTCGCCTGCCGTGGCCATGTAGGGGGAATCGCCCAACTGGCGCACGGGTAGGCCGGCAAAGATGTGATGCATGGCGGTGTTGCCCACGACTACGGCTTCAACAATCTGTTCCTGGCGAATCGAAAGGGGCTGACTGAGTTGGGCGATCAGGTCGTTCAGGGTGGCGATCAGGCGGCTCTGAAGGGTTGCCAGGCCATCGGCAGGGTGGTCGTTGAGGTAGCGGATGCGGCTGATGATGTCTTCGCCGTAGGCGATCTGGGGGTTCATGGCGCCGCCTTTGGCGACTGTTTCTCCGGAAGTCAAATCCACCAGGTAGGCGGCCAGTTTGGTGGTGCCCAGGTCCACTGCCAGGCCGTAGATGGGGGTATGGAGGGGCAGGAAGGCGACGATTTCGGAGCGGTTGCGGATCACCACGCGCAGGCTCCAGTCGTGGGTACGCAGCAGCGGGGCCAGGGTGCGCAGGGCGGCCGGGTCGAAGCGGATGGTTTCGGGGGAGGAGAGCGCGTCGGGTCCGGCAACCCTGCGGAGGGTGTCCAGGAGGCGGGTGGTGTCGGGGCGCAGGTCAGTCAGACTGGCAGGGGGGACGGTCAGGTCGAAGGCGCGTACGACCGGTTCGCCGCGAGCGAAGTCGCTTTCCTGGCCTTCGATGGAGAGGCGTTGGGGGGCGCTCAGGGATTCGGGGGGTATTTCGATCCGCAGATCCGACAGGACGTCGGCCTGACAGGCCTGACGAATGCCCTGGGCGCGTTCTTCAGGGGTGAGTTCGTCCAGTTCCGTGGGGGTGTAGTCGCTCAACTGGCCGTGGAGCAGGCGGACGCGGCAGGTGCCGCAGATACCCGCACCTCCACACAGGGCGACTAGTTCAACGCCGGCTTGTTGACAGGCGTCAAGCAAGTTGGTGCCAGCGGCGACGTCTATGCGGCGGCCAATGGGTTGCAGGTCAATGTGGCAGGTGGTGGGCATGGGTTATTCGACGGTCAGGATGTCGTTTTCGTAGGTGGGGCGGGTGCGCCCTCCAGGGGGGACGATCAGGAAGTCGTGTTCCGACCAATCGCCATCGCACAGGCGCTGGATCAGGCTGAAGTCGGCCGGGAGGCGTTCAAAGGTCCAGCCACGGCGGGCGGCCTGGGCACGGGCTTCTTCTTCGGCCGGGGTGACAATGCTCGGGTCTATGGTCAGGAAGACGGCCCGTTTGTAGTGGGAAAGCCAGTTGCCCATGATGGCCATCAGACGGTCGGCTTTTTGTTTGCCATATTTGTAGCAGTAGGTTTCGTAGATGGCGTCCATGTCTACCTGGCTTCCCTGCCCCATGGCCAGGGCGGCCTGGGTGCCCTGGACGCGTTCCATGTAATCCTGGGCGTACCAGTAGGTGGCCGGTTCTTTTTGGAGTTCTTGTTCATGGCGCTGGCGAGAGCCCAGGTGGAGGGTGATGCAATCGTGGGCGCGCGGGATGACCAGCGGGAGGCTGCGGGCCTGCAGGCCAGCCGTGGCCAGACCACACAGGCCGTAAACCAGGCCGATGGCCTGGTATGGTTGGCCTTCGGCGGCATCAATCCGTCCCTGCAGGCGGGCACGGATGTCATCAGGCTGGTGACGGTTGCGGGGGACGATGGTCACATCCACGATGTTGGGGGAGCGGGCGGCCGCAGCGTAGGCGGCACGAGTCAGGGATTCGCAGGAGAGCAGGAGAAGGCGCATGGGGAACCTCTAAAAGGGAGTGCGGTTGGCTAATTTTAGCAGGATTTTGGGGAGGGGGAAGAACCACGGAGGCACGGAGGCACGGAGATCAGGTGGGAGAGCACGGAGGGGGGAGAACCACGGAGGCACGGAGGCACGGAGATCAGGTGAGAGAGCACGGAGGGGGGAGAACCACGGAGGCACGGAGGCACGGAGTCCGTTGAGATAGATCACTATGAGAGCATGAAAGCATGAAAGCATGAAAGCATGAAAGCAAACGTACTGCCGACCTTTGGTCGGTAAGCGCGGGAGATCTGGAGATGGGAGATGGGAGATGGGAAAGAAAACCCGGTGTCTGATCGAAATGACAGGCACCGGGTTTAGGTTTGTCGGGAGTTCAGGGGGTAGAGGATCAATCAGGGGGTAGAGGCTGCAGGAGTGCCGGCGTAAATGACCAGGGCCTGCGCTGCACCCGCCAGCGGATGGCCATCTGGGATGTTTTCGGTCAGCGTCAGGGATTGGTAGAGGATCGAGTTCTTCCAGTTGCCTCCACCCAGGATGTCTATGCCCTGGGCCTGCTCTGGGGTCTCGCGTTTTGACCCGGCCAGGATGCCGGCATAACTGCTCAGGTCCAGGCCGCCCGTGCCTTTCTTCAACGCTGCGTTGTGGCAGGAAGTGCACGCCAGGGAGGCCGGGTACCAGATATGGTTTTCGTTGAGCAAGGGGAAGATGTCTTTCTGGAAGGTACCCTGGCAGGCGACGCCGTTTTGGTCGGTGAATGGGAACGGTTCGGTTTCGGAGTAGCCTGCCTCCACCCAGGCGCCGATCAGGTCCAGAGCCCGAACCTGACACTTGGGGAAGGCCTCTGTCGCCACCGGGTTGGCTGCCGGCCGGGTCGCCGGGATCAGGGTGGGCACAGGCGTTTTGGGTTCTGCGGAGAGGGTTTGGGCCCGATAGCAGGCCAGGTCAAATCCGCAACCGAACAGGAAGAGCATGATCAGGAATACTGCGATCAGGGCCAGGAATCCGCCCAGCGTGCGCAACAGGAAGGTGTTGAGATCGTTCATTGACTTCTGCCTCCATCAGGGCGTTGCTGGGGCAGCGAGCGTGCGAATGAAGTTAACCACATCCCAGCGCTCGCGCACAGTCAGGTTTTCATTCAGGGCGGGCATGCGCCCTTCGATGCCCAGGGAGATGGTCAGGAAGAGCGATCCATCGCTCCTGGATTGGACGACAGGGGAGGTCAGGTTGGCGGGCCGATTGGCCAGGAAAGCGGCGATCTGGCCGTTCCCCTGCCCAGCCTGGCCGTGACACATGGCGCAGTGAATGGCGTAGAGCTGGGCGCCGCGGGCGATGGAGGCTTCGTCGGCCGCCACCGGGTTGACCAGGGTATCTGGATTCAGGCCAGGGATGTAGGCCGGGCCGTCAATCGGGATCGATCGAGCCGGGGGCGGTAGTGGCTCTTCCATGTTTCCAAACGAGGGCTGCAGGCCCATGAAACTGACCCATTGAATCTTGATGATGTCAAAGGCAAACAGCATCAGGATGCCTGCCAGCAGGGCAATGGCGGTGAATACCACGGCAAGTTGCTTGAGGAGTCTCATAGTGGCTGCGCCTCCGTGATCTGAACTGACTCGGCGCCCAATCCTTTCAGAGCGTCTATGATGCGCTGTTCCTGGAACTGGAAGCATTCCACCAGGATGGCGATTTTGCCATCGCTGATCTCAGGAACGTAATGCATCGGGCGATAGTTAGGGAAGAACGAATCCAGGAACACCCCCAGGAAGGTAGAAAGCAACATGAGCAACATGGTTAACTCGAAGATCACGATCACCGCCGGGGGGAAGGTGTAATAATCTCGTCCGCCGACCACGATCGGGTATAGGTTGGGGGAGACGAAGGCCAGGAACAGGCCGGCCCCGAATCCGACGATGGCCCCTCCCAGGGCCAGGCGCGGCACGTTGGTCCATTGCCTGGGGCGTCCCAGAAACGCCTCGTTGACCGGGATGCCGGAGATGATGTTCACGCAATCGTCGCTCACCCCCAGGTGACGCAATTGTTCCACCGCATCGGCGGCCGGTTCGATGTCGGAAAAGATGGCCAGTAAGGCCCGTTGTCCATCTGACATGGGAACCTCCTCATTCCATTTCGGCAACCGTGACCACCATCTCGCGGCCCACTTTCCGCAGGGAGTGAGCCATCTGGCCTTCCTGTACCTCCCAGACCGGGATCAGCGGGATCAGGCGCGAGGCGGCCATGTAGAGCAGGATGAAAAAGGCCAGCGTGCCGATCCCCAACGGAATTTCAATGCCCGGTTGATACAATCGCCAGGTGAACGGGGCACGGTTGATGGTCAGGGAGATGGGGATAATGATATAGCGTTCCAGCCACATGCCCACGTTGATCAGCAAACCGACTGTAGCGATCAGCCAGGGTTTGGAACGCCAGGAGGCATTCCACAGGGTGAGCCAGGGGATCAGCACGTTGCAGATCAGCATGGCAAACCACATCCACCCCAGGGGGCCAGCTTCGTGCCAGTGAAGTAGTTGTTTTGTCCAGCTATCGCCACCGTACCACTGGACGATGTAGTCGTTGAAGAAGAAATAGCCCCAGCCCATGGAGATGATCAACATCAGTTTGCCGATGGCCTCGAAGTGTTCGGGGCGGATGAAATAGGTCATGTGTTTCATCGTGGCTCGTGCCACAGCCAGCACCACCACTACCGCTCCCATGCCGGAATGCAGGGCGCCGATCACGAAGTAGGGGCCGAAGATGGTCGAAGACCAGCCCGGCCGGGTGGCCATCGCAAAGTCCCAGGAGACGATGGTGTGCACCGAGAACATGACCGGGATGATAGCAAAGGCGAAGATGTTCATCGCGGTGCGTAGATGAGTCCACTCCCCTTCGGTGCCGCGGAAACCCAGGGCCAGGATCGTGTAGAATGTCTTGCGCCAGCCGGTAGAACGATCGCGGGCCATGGCCAGATCAGGGATCAGGGGCAGGAATAGGTACATGGTCGAGGCCAGCAGGTAGGTGGTGATGGCCAGCAGGTCCCAGGTCAGCGGAGATTGGACGTTGGGCCAAAGCTGCCGCTGGTTGGGATAGGGAATCAGCCAGTAGGCCAGCCAGATGCGCCCCATATGCATCAGAATGCTGAAGCCCGCCTGGATCAGACCAAAGGTGGTCATCAGTTCGGCGGCACGGGTGAAAGGACGTCGAAACTCCGCCTTAAAGACCCGCAAAATGGCCGAGATAAACGTCCCGGCGTGGCTGATACCGATCCAGAACACAGTGTTGACCAGGAAAATCCCCCAGTAGGATGGACGGTTGACTCCGGCCAATCCCAGGCCTTTCAGGGTCAACATCACCCACGAGTAACCCAGCCCCCATATCACAATCGCAGTCAGTATGGCAAAGACCAGCCAGAACTTCCACGAGGTGGTCTGCATGGCCTCCATGACCATGGCGTTCATCTGGCCACGGGGCAGGGGATCGAGCATCAAATGCTTCTGGCGAAGATGTTCTTCTTGTGCATGAGCGTGTTTGTCAGTCATGAGGCGCCTCCTGGCAGATAGGTAACGCGCGGCCGGGTACCCAGTTCTTCCAGATGGTGGATGCCGCGCCGGGTGCGGATCAGTTGGGAGACGCGGCTGTTGGGGTCATCCAGCCGTCCAAACACAATGGCGTCGGTCGGACAGGCCTGGGCGCAGGCGGTGGTGAATTCTCCATCCTGGAGTTCACGCCCTTCGGCTTTGGCCTGATCCTGAGCGCGGTGAATGCGCTGAATGCAGAAGGTGCATTTTTCCATCACGCCCCGCCGGCGGACGGTCACATCGGGATTGTATTGATTCTTCAGGGTAGCGATGGCATCGTCCACGCGATCGTCGGTGTAATCGCGCCAGTTGAACGAACGCACCTGATAGGGGCAGTTGTTGGCGCAGTAGCGAGTGCCCACGCAGCGGTTATATACCTGCAGGTTGATCTGCTCCGATTCGGAATGGACAGTAGCATACGCCGGGCAGACCGGCTCACAGGGAGCGCTGCCGCATTGCTGGCACATCATCGGCATATACGGGGTCATGCGCACTTCGGGGTATTCCCCTTCCCAGAAGCGCTCGATGCGTATCCAGTGCATGGAGCGGCCGTAGCCGGCGTCTTCTTCGCCCACAAAGCCGATGTTGTTCTCCATGGCGCAGGCGACCACGCAGGCCTGACACCCGGTGCACAGATCCTGGTCAATCACCATGCCCCATTTGCCATCGGCGGTTTCTACAATGGCCCCTTTGGCCCCAAACAGACTCAAATCCACAGGCTTCATATCTCCCTCCTGCTAATGGGCTTCGTTCAATCCTTCGCCATAGACGCCGATACGGCTCTCCAGGCGAGACAGGGCGTATTTACGACCGGTTTTCTCCAGGCGGACCTTCACATCGCCGAACGCCAGGTCACCGGCTTCGTTGAACGCGGGTAAGAACAGATGAATCGGATTCGCACCCCGCCCGGCCGCGTATCGCCCATAGGCGGTGTGCCCCTGCCCGAACGGAATGGCGATCGTATCGGGACGAATGGCCGGGTACACGTACACCGGCACTTCCACCGCCCCGGCCGGACCGATCACCTGCACGACGTCATCGTTTTCGATTCCCAATTCATGGGCTGTTTCAGGGTTGATCTCCAGCCAGGTGTTCCACATCACCGTAGTGGTGGGATCAGGCGCCTCTTGCAACCAGGGCTTATTGGCGCCGGCCTCTCCCAACACCGGCGAGACGAATGTATGCAGGTAAAACTCCCCTTCTTCTGGTGCGGATGGGGAGAATGTCAATGACACTGACGAAGCAACAGGACGGCCGGCAGCCGAAGTTCGGCTCCACCAGCCCCCGTGTTGCTGGAAGAGAGCGGTAAAGGTGAGAATCTCCGGCGCAGTAAAAGGCCCATCAGTGCGATCCAGCAAAGGTTGTAATCGAGATTGCAGATAGGCATATTCATCAGTGTAGGGCAATGGCTTGCCCAGTTGCGCCAGGGCCGCCAGAAACACATCCACAGTCGCCTGGGTGTTCTGGAAGGGTGAGACCACCGGTTGGAGACCAGAGAGCACCACCTGTTCGCTGCCGGTGACCACCCGCTGGTAGCCGAAACTCTCCAGAGCATGGTGATCGGGGAAGATGTAATCGGCCTGCAGGGCCGTTTCATCGGGGAAGGTGGCAAAAGACACGATGGTTTCCACCTTCTTGAGCGCTTCAGCAAACCCCAGCGAGGCCGGCAGTTCGAACAGCGGGTTCACACCGTGGAGGAACAGCGTCTTGACCTGACCGGAAGCCAGGCGCTGGATGAATTCGGCCATTTCCTGGGCTGAAGCCGGGCGATGATGGGCCTCTCCATCGGGCGCCGCCGGGGAGAGGAAGACGCCTCCTTCCCGGCCCAGGTTTCCCAGCAGTGCGTTCAACGCCAGGGCGGCTTTGGCGATCTCCAGGCCGTTGCGGTGTGCCAGGGCCGATCCGCCCACCAGCACCAGCGGGCGTTCGGCTTGAGCCAGGTGATCGGCCAGATGGTGTAGCGTTTCCAGAGGGACATCGGCCTGACGAGCCGCTTCCTCCAGATCAATCCCCTGGAAGGGGCCGGCGGGCAGTCTCTTCTTGCGAGCCACCAGCTGGCCCAGGGCGCCCAACACCAGGCTTTCGCTGCCCGGTCGGATCGGCACCCATTCATCAGCCACCGAGGCCGTCTGCGACAGGCGAGCCTCAAACTGAATCAGCAGGCCTCGTCGTCCTTCTCGCCCTTTGCGGAGCAGGGAGAAGCCCCGGCTATACGCGACCGGCGAAAGCCAGGTTTCGAGGAAGTTGGCACCGAAGGAGAAGACCACATCGGCATGGCCCAGGTCAAAGAAGGGCAGGGCGGCCTGACCAAAGACTTGTTCTGCGGCCCGGATCAGGGTGGATCGTCCCTCGAACAGGCTCAGTGCCCCAAAGCGGATCGGGGCTGGCGCGCCCAGGTGATTGGCCAGTTCGGAGACAAAGTCATACAAATGATCCGGGGCCAGACCGAGCAAAAAGGCCATCTGGTTCGCAGGGGTATTCTGCAACAGGTTGGCCAAGGTAGAGATGGCCTCCTCCCAGGTCATGGCCTGTCTGCTCAGGCTGGGAGCGCGCCCCTGGCGAATCGGGCCAGGAATCCGATCGGGGTTGTAAAGCCCCTGGAGCGCCGCCTGCCCCCGGGCACAGGTTTTGCCACGATTGACCGGATGGGCCGGGTTGCCTTCTATCTTGATGGCTCGACCCTGGAAAGTGCGCACAATGATCCCGCATCCGGCAGGACACTCGCGGCACGTCGTGGCGTAGTAGGTGCTCTTGCCGTTATAGGTATACTCCGGCATCTTGAAGTAGGGCTGGCGGGTCACATATTTGGCTGCCGGACCGCAACCGGTCAATACCGCTGAGGTGGCAACGCCCAACCCGGCCAGTTTGAGAAAGTCGCGCCGTGAAATGGTATCGCTCATATGCCGTTCCTTTCACCCAGGAATTAGTAATGACATGTGCCGCAATCAAGCAATTTCTTCTCCAGTTCCGGGTTGCCGGCGGCACGCTCCCGATGGCAGTTCAGACACCATCCCATGTTCATCACCTGCGGATTCTGATAGACGTTCATCTGAGCCACGTTCCCGTGGCAATTCTCGCAGTTCAGGCCAGCCGCCAGGTGGGGACGATGATTGAATTGCACAAAGTCCGGCACCTGGGCCACCGGTACCCACTTCAAAGGCATGCCATTCTCAATAGCCGCAACCAGCGGAGGCAAGAGCTTGCTGGTTTTGGTGATCTGCATCTGCTGATGGCATCCCCAGCATTTGGAGGGCGTCGGCAAGCCTGCGGATGGGCCACTGGTAGCGCCAGGATGGCAGTATAGACAGGAAATCCCCATGGCGACGTGCCGTACGTGCGGAAATTGTATCGGTTGTTCCGGAGGGGTTTGCAGGATGTTGATCCCCCAGGCAGCCGCACTGACCAGGGTCATTCCCACAATCAGCAACAGAATGCGCCCCAAGGGCTTGAAGAGCCAGGCAAAGATCGTATGGATCATACACACTCCTTAAGCATAGACATAGATTGTCCCTTCTGGACGGCTTAAGCCATGCTACCGGTGTCAGGGTGAGTACGCCAGCCATCCACGCACCATTCTACTGGAAAGGCGATCGTTTTTCAGTCACTGATTGGCCACAATAAAGTTTTGTTTTGTTTCCCCGTATGCCATTTTACGCAAAAAAGAACCCATTCCTTTCCCAATAATTCGCTTCTGCTGGCAGTGGAATATCCAGCCGCCATACAGAACAACCTGCGGAGTCAGAGCAGAGGCCTATATAAAATTTTCAAGGTAGGATCAGACCTGCCCGATCAACTTCTCAAGCCACCGAATAAGAGTTCCTGAAAAAGGCAAATGGTGGCGCAGCACACCACTGCAAGAAACCACGATATGATGACTAAAGGTTTCGATATTATATTCCTTTTGCCAAAAATGTGCAAAGGGTCACAAAAGAGTGATCCATAAGAGTTTGCTAAAAATTTTTTGCCCGAGTGGAGTCATTGTCTTCTGAAAAAACGCCCCGAAGGACAATCGCTGGCCTGGTCGGCTGGAAGATGAAAAACCCTACCTGTCAGGCGCCTCACTCATGGGCAGGCGACGGCCAATCCGTCGTATAATCCACGATATGAAAACCTATCTGGTCACCCTGGCCGCACATGATAGTGTGATTTCGATCCAAGATCGCCTGTCATGGGCCAAAGCGCCGCGCATTCTGTTGATCTGGCCCAAAGGAGAGCGCGTTCCTTTGCGAGCCCTGGATTTGAAACTCCTGCAGCGCCATGCACGACGACTGGGGGCTGATCTGGGACTGATGACCCGCGATCGCCACATCCGCCGAGAGGCGCGTGCTCTGGGCTTACCGGTGTTCTCCTCCCTGCAGGCGGCACAACGCACTGTCTGGCCGCAAGGACGATCCCGCCTGCGCCGGCGCAGACGACGCTCTCTGGCCGACTTACAGGCGCTCCGCGAGAAGGCGGTTCCGCAGCGCGAATCGTCTCCTTTGCCGATGGGTTGGCGCATCGCCGTATTCAGCCTGGGGTTGCTGGCGGTCTTGTTGCTGGTCTCCTTTTTCCTGCCGCGGGCTGCTATCCATCTCAGGCCTCAGCGCCTCATCCAGAAGTTGACCCTGCCGGTTGTGGCCGATCCGGGATTGCGTGCGGTGTTCGTGACCGGCAGCCTGCCGTCCCGTGAGATGCAGCGCGAGGTACAGGGGACGCTGGAACAACCCGTCTCTGGGGAGGTAGCCGTGCCGGAGGTCGAAGCCCAGGGGCAGGTGATCTTCCGTAATCTGACCGATTCCAGCATCCTGATCCCCCAGGGAACCATCGTACACACCCTGGGCGTCCCCTCGATCCGCTTTCAGACCACCCAGTCGGTTGAGATTCCTGCCGGGCGGGGCAAGACCGCAACGGTGACGGTTGAATCGATCGCCGCCGGGGCCCGAGGCAACCTGGAGAGCGGGCTCATCCAGGGGATCGAAGGCCCTCTGAGTCTTTCCCTGGCGGTGACCAATCCCGAACCGACTTCTGGTGGACGGGATCGCCTCCTCCCGGCTCCTTCCGCCGAAGACCGGCTCAGTCTGCGCCAGCGGGTCATGGCCGATCTGCAAACCCGCTTCCAGACCGATCTGGCGAGCGAACTCCCCCCTGGCAGCGTGCTCTTCCCCGACACCTTGCGGGAAGTGGCTGTGTTCGAGGAGACCTATTTCCCCCCACCGGGCGGCACTGGCTCGCACCTGTCGCTCACTCTGCGCGTCCGTTTCGCCATCCGCTACGCTTCGGGCGAGGACCTGCTGCACCTGGCCACCCAGGCCCTGAACGCGGCTCTGGCCCGGGACTACACCCCTCTGGATCAGGCGCCGACCCTGCGCCTGGTCGGTGACCCCCCGGCGACCGATCCCCAGGGCCGCACTCACTTCTTGCTGGAGGCCAGCCGGCCGGTGATTCACGCCGTGGACGCGCACCGTGCCCTGTTCCTGGTCCAGGGCCGGCCTCTGGCACAGGCTCACGCCCGCCTGGCCGAGGCCTTCTCGCTCTCTGAACCGCCGCAGATCGATCTGTGGCCGTCCTGGTGGCCCTGGCTGCCGTTGACGCCGTTGCGAGTGAGCGTGAGGGTAATCCCGTGAGAATCCTGGCGATCGATCACGGTGAAAAGCGCATTGGCCTGGCCCTGAGCGATCCCACGGGCACGATCGCCTCGCCTCTGATGGTGCTCCCTCACGTCTCCCGGTCGGTGGATGTGGCCCGGGTGCTCGATATTGCCCGGCAACACGGCGTGACCCGCATCGTCGTTGGTCAATCCTTCGAGGAAAGCGGCCAACCCAACGTTGCCGGTCGACGCGCCGCCCGCTTCGCCCAGGCCCTTCAGGAACAGACCTCCATCCCGGTGGAATTGTGGGACGAGGCCTTCAGCACCCAGGACGCCCGCGCGGCTCGTCTGGCTCTGGGTCTTTCTCGCAAACGGCGCGCCGGCCATCACGACGCGCTGGCCGCCGCCATCATTCTGGAATCTTACCTGGAAGCCCAACGGTCTGCACCTGCGGCTTCTTCTCCTCCCTAAAGGTCACCGGCTGCCTTGTAAGGCGGTGCTACTCTGATTTCTGGGCGACACAGTGAAATCCTTTGCTTTTCGGTTCACCCTTCTGTTCATCCTGTTGCTGGGCGCTGGTGTAGTGTTTCTGGCGTTTCTTTACATCCCCTTTCAGGTCCAGCAACGCTATGGCCCTCCAGCCGCTCATCTGCCCGTATCGCAACAATACTATTACACCTGGCGTTTATACGGGCATGGCGATCTGCTCACCCATCCGCTGACCACCTCGGGTCAGTCCTTCACGGTGTCACCGGGAGAACCGCCGGCTGCGATTGCGGCTCGTCTGGAAGCGGCTGGGATTATCGGCGACGCCCGAGCCTTCCTGGACTATCTGATCTACACCGGCCTGGATACATCTCTACAGGCAGGCTCCTACCGCTTTCCTCCCTACGCTTCCATCCAGGACATTGCCCGGGCCATGCAGGACCCCACGCCTCTCGAAGTTCTCTTCGTGGTTCTCCCTGGATGGCGTGCCGAGGAGATCGCCGCCTCCCTACCCACTTCTGGGTTGGCCGCCACGCCCGAATCGTTCCTGGCGGCCGTTCGCTTTCCTCTGGACTATCCTTTCCTGGAAGGTGCCGTCTCCAACGAAGGCTTCCTGTTCCCTGACACCTACGTCCTGCCTCGTCACACCGATGGCCCGGCCCTGGTGAAGGCCCTGGTGCGGAACTTTGCCCTGCATCTCACCCCTGACCTGATCGAGGGGTTCACTCGCCAGGGGTTGACCATCTATCAGGCTGTGACCCTGGCCTCGATCGTGGAACGGGAAGCGATTGACAAAACTGAACTTCCGCTACTGGCCTCTGTCTTTCTGAATCGTCTGAAGGCTGGCTGGCGTCTGGATAGCGATCCCACGGTTCAATACGCCCTGGGCAGTCCTGGCCGGTGGTGGCCGTCACCGCTCTCAGCTCTCGATCTGCGCGTGGATTCCCCATATAATACATATCTATATCCTGGTTTGCCGCCGGGGCCGATCGCCAATCCCAGCCTGGCGGCGTTGCGTGCCGTAGCCGAGCCGGCCAGCACCCCCTACTATTTCTTCCGGGCGCGTTGCGATGGCTCTGGTCGCCACACCTTTGCAGTGACTCTGGAAGAACACATCCAGAACGCCTGCCCGTGAGGTTGGTCGGGTAGTCGGTTAGTCGGGTAGTCGGGTAGTCGGGTAGTCTGTTAGTCGGGTAGTCTGTTAGTCGGGTGGTCGGGTAGTCTGTTAGTCGGGTAGTCGGTTGGTCGGGTAGTCGGGTGGTCGGGTAGTCGGTTGGTTGGTTAGTCGGGTGGTCGGGTGGTCTTATCGTCTCCTCTCTCGCTCTGCTGCGTTTACCAACCAAAGGTCGGCGGTACGTTGGCTCTCCCGCTCTCAGGCTCGATCTTTGTGATCCATCTTCTCAATGAATCTCTGTGTCTCCGTATCTCCGTGGTTCTCCCCCTCCGTGCTCTCCCTCTCCCGATCTCCTGTATTCCCAACGTTACATTAGATTCGGGGTTGCTATGGACCAATTCGTTAACCAATATTCCGTTCTACTGATTGCGGCTGGCATCCTGCTGGTAGCCGTCCTGCTGGTCTTTCGCCACAAACCCCAATGGCCGGAGATTCTGGCCTTGGGGGTGATCGCCATGGGTCTGGGCATCGCCTGGCTCATCTTTCACCCCGTTCAAACTCCGCTGATCGCTGATGCTCAGGATGTGCAAAGCCGCATCGGGCAAGGCCAACCGGTGTTGCTGGAATTCCAATCTCCCTACTGCATCAATTGCACCCGACTCAAGCCAGTGGTCGATCGGCTGGAGCAAGAACTGGCCGGCCGTCTGATCGTCATTCGCCTTAACGTGCAAGAGCCGGTCGGTCGCGAACTGGGGCGCTACTACAACTTCCGCTACACACCTACTTTCATCTTCTTTGATTCGCAAGGCAGAGAAGTATGGCGGCAAATCGGCGATTTAAATGTGCAGCGGGTGCGCGACTCCGTCAAATAAAACACTGGTGGCGCTTTGCCTGGATGTACTGGATCAGGCGTCTGCCGTGGGATAGCGGCATCTCGCCCCCGGAGCTCCTGAATTATCTGAGCAGCCATCCACCGGGCCGCGCCATTGATCTGGGGTGTGGCACCGGCACCAACGTGATCACCCTGGCCCGTCACGGCTGGCAGGTCACCGGTGTGGATTTCATCCCGCAGGCTATCGCCCGGGCGCGTCGCAAGGCCCGCGCCGCCGGCATCCAGGCCGATCTACGGGTGGGCGATGTGACTCGTTTGCCCGATCTCTCTGGCCCTTACGATCTGGCCCTGGATATTGGCTGCTTTCACAGTCTTCCGAACAAGGACGACTATCTGCACGAACTGAATCGCCTCCTGGCCCCGGGCGGACACTGGCTCCTTTACGGATTCTTCCGCCCCGACACGAATCTCACCGGACCCGGGCTGGTGGAGGCCGACCTGGAGCGGATCCTGGCTCACGGCTTTCGCCTCCTCTCCCGCACCGATGGACAGGACCAACAAAACCGTCATTCCGCCTGGTTTCTGTTCCAGAAACCCCAATGAGCCACCATGCGACTGCTCTTCCTCTTCCTGGATGGGATCGGATTAGGCGCAGATGACCCGGCGATCAACCCTCTGGTCAGTGCCGCCATGCCTGCCCTGCGCGCCTTGCTGGGCGGCCAACCCCTGATCGCCGCTGCTGCTCCCTTTGAAGGAGAGCGCGCCTCCCTGGTCGCCCTGGATGCCACGCTGGGGGTGCCTGGCCTGCCCCAGTCCGCCACGGGGCAGGCGGTGTTGATCACCGGCCAAAACATTCCCCAGGCCCTTGGCTACCATTACGGCCCCAAACCGAATGCGGAGATAGCCGCTTATCTGAAGAACGGTCATACCCTTTTTTCGTGGTTTCAGGCGTCTGGTCGGCGGGTGGCTCTGCTCAACGCCTATCCGCCGCGCTACTTCCAGGGTATTCATTCTGGCCGACGCCTGTATTCCTCCATTCCCCTGGCGGTGACCTGCGCCGGGCTCCCCCTGTTTACTCGAGAAGACCTCTACGCTGGTCGTGCCCTCTCAGCCGATTTCACCGGTCAGGGCTGGCGCACCGTTCTGGGGTTTAGCGATGCTCCCCTGTACTCCCCCTATCAGGCTGGCCGTCTGCTAGCGGCTGTGAGCGAGCAATATGACTTCGCCCTGTTTGAATATTGGGCCAGCGATTATGCCGGCCACAAGCAGGATGGCGATGCTGCCCATGCCCTACTGGAGACGCTGGACGGTGTGCTGGCTGGCCTGCTCGACGCCTGGGATGACTCTCAGGGACTGATCCTGATCACTTCTGATCACGGCAACCTGGAGGATCTCTCCACCCGTCGTCATACGGAAGCCCCGGTGCCCTGCCTGGTGATTGGGGAACGAGCCGCCCGTCGGCGTTTTATCGCTGGCCTGACCGATCTGACTGGCATTGCGCCGGCCATCCGGCGCCTGGTTATTCCACAAATCGCAGGAACACTTGGTTTGCCACCAGCCGACCGCGCCGGGTGAGCCGATAGACGCCCTGAGCCAGGTGTTCGATCAGACCCCACTTGAGCAATTCTTCTACTTCCTGTGGAAAGGCCTGCGCCAGCGATACCCCAAATCGCGCCTGGAAATCCCCATCATCTACTCCCTCGCGGACCAGCCGAAAGCGGTTGAGCAGATAATCGGTCATCTCATCGCGGCGGGTTTGTCGGTGCATGTTGACCACCGCCGGCGTTAGAGGGAAGGGCAGGCTGGAAGGAGTGCCGTTGTGGTTTAGTCGTTCCAGATAGGTGCGGATGCGCAGCACGGTAGAGTAGCGTAGACCGCCGAAATACCCATGGGCACCGGCGCCCAGGCCGAGATAGGGTTGGGCACGCCAGTATTGCAAATTGTGACGGCAGGCCAGCGGGGGAGAGGTGCTGTCTTGCGGGGCGGGCTGGCGTGAGGTGCCGCCTCTGGCCCAGTTGGAGATCTCATACTGCGTATAGCCATGACAGGCAAGGAAGTCCTGGGTGAATTCGTACATTTCGGCTGCCTGGTCGGGGTCGGGCAGAGGCAGGATACCACGCTGAGCCCAGTGCCCAAACGGTGTGCCATGTTCCAGGGTGAGGGCGTAGGCCGAGATGTGTTCCGGGTTCAGGTCCACTGCTCGTTGCAAGGTGACACGCCAGGAGGCCAGGGTTTGTTCGGGGAGGCCGTAGATCAGGTCCAGGTTCAGGTTGGTGAAGCCGGCCTGGCGGATCCACTTCACGGCCTGGATCACGTCAAAGAAGTTGTGGGTGCGCTCCAGCAGGCGCAGTTCGTGGGGATGAGCGGATTGTACTCCCAGAGAGATGCGGTTGACGCCGGCCGCCCGGTAGGCCTCCAGCGCTGGCCGGGAGAGGCTGCCCGGGTTGGCCTCCAGGGTGATTTCGGGGTCGGGAGAAAACGTCAGGGTGGCGCGCAAGGCCTGGAGCAGGGCTGCCACATCTGGTCCGGAGAGAAGCGAGGGCGTTCCCCCTCCGAGGAAGACGGTATGTGCGGGGGGGAGATCGGTCGGTCGTCGCGCGTCCAGGTGGTGAATTTCCCGAATCAGGGCCTGAACGTAGGCCGGGAGAAGCGATTCCTGCCCGGCGTAGGTGTTGAAGTCGCAGTAGGCGCAACGATGCAGACAGAAGGGGATGTGCAGGTAGATCGAGAGGAACATGGCCCGTGCCGGAGAGTATACCCTTTCTCTGGATCGCTGGCAAAAGAAGGGGATAAACCGCGGCATTCCTGCCCGACCATGATGATTGAAACGTCCTGGTGGTCAAGGATTGGTCAATCTATCCCCCGAAGAGATGTGTATCTTGCAAAAAACAGGCGTTGATTTAACCGATTTGTACTCCCCTGAGCAATTGACATTCCGTCCTGCTATTGTTATAACTGCGTAAAGAGTCTACTCGAAGGTGGTCACGTCGGTTAGACAGGGATACATCCTGTCGATCCGGCGGACGGGCGTCTTCGGGTGGGTTCTTTGCTTTTTAATCCTTTGACATTGGAGGCGTAAATGAACACACCGGTCAAAGTGGGAGAGCATTATATTCTCGACCTGTCGGGTTGCCATCCCGAGGCGTTACGCGATGCGGATCAGGTTTTTGCCAGGTTCTCGCAGGCCGTGCGGGACAGTGGCCTGACGGTCGTGGATGAGGGTTCTTATAAGTTCAGCCCTCATGGATTCACGTGTTTTCTCCTGCTGGCCGAATCGCATGTCAGTTTGCATACCTGGCCAGAGTACAACTATTGCGCTATCGATCTTTTCACCTGTGCCATTGGCAAGGATATGACTCCGTTGATCGAGAGTCTCAAGGAGATGTTTGGGGCGCAAGTGGTGACGTTGCGCCGGGTGGATCGTGAGGCGATGGTGGAGGAGGTGGTTCCTCTGGCCTGCTCGATCCAGTAAAGAGCAGGCACCAGATGTTCCTCTCTGGCTCAGAGGCAGTCATAGAATATCTGGGCCTTACGCCTGTCTTTAAGGCGACAGCCACGAGGTGTAGAGACACGAAGAGCAATGTCTGAACAGGCATAGAGAGCCAATGGGCCTCTGTGCCGGTGTATTTTGATTCTTTTCAGGAGATGGAATGACCGAACGACCTGTGTATTGGCTTGCAGATTATCTTACTCCCGACGATGTGCTCTATCATGCCATCCATCGGGTGATTGTGCATAAGCGGACGGCCTATCAGGAGATGTGGATCGTGGATTGTGGTACGTATGGCAAGGGGCTGATCCTGGATGGCCTGTGGCAATCTTCTACGGGTGACGATTTTCTCTATCATGAGGCGCTGGTGCAGCCGGCCTGTGTGCACCATGGCGGTCCGCAGCGCGCCCTGGTGTTGGGCGGTGGCGAAGGGGCAACGGTCCGTGAACTGCTCAAGTGGAAGACTATCGAGCGCGTGGTGATGGTGGACCTGGATCGAGAAGTGGTCGAGGCCTGCAAGGAGCATTTGCCGGAAATGCACCAGGGAGCGTTCGACGATCCACGGGTGGAACTGGTGTTTCAGGACGCTATGGACTATCTGGACTCGTCGTCGGAGAAATGGGATGTGATCATTTCCGATCTCACCGATCCAACTGAGTCGGGGCCGTCGTTTCAGTTGTTCACCAGAGAATATTTTGAGAAGGCCCGGCAGGTGCTGCGTTCCGGAGGCTGTTTCCTGTTGCAGGCCGGGCCGGTTGCACCGGCTTCGATGACGATGCACGTTCGCCTGGTCTCTACGCTGAAGGCGGTCTTCCGTTACGCGCACTCGTATCACATTTACGTGCCGGTGTTGGGGCTTCCCTGGGGGTTCATTCTGGCCAGTGATGCGCCGATCAACACTCGACCGGACCCGGAACAGGTGGATCGTTTGCTGGCCGAGAAGACCAATGGCCAGTTCAAGATGTTCGATGGGATTGCCCTGCTCGGTCTGATGCAATCGCCGAAGTATGTTCGCGATGCGATTGCCCGTGAGACGACGGTGTATACCCTGGAACATCCGCCGGTGTTCAGCACGCAAGAGGGGTCTGAATAGCATCCCTCGATTCTGGCGTTTTGTTCGAGGGACTGTAGAAAGAAAGCCTCCTGATGTGTGCACCACACAACGCCATCAGGGGGCTTTCATGATTATCGGGTTTGTTCTACCGCCGAGGTCGCAGAAATTTCCAACGTTTTCTAGCTTTTCTCAGCGGCCTCTGCGCTCTCTGTGGTAAAAACCGGTGGGAGATAGCAATGATGAAATATACTAACGAAAAGCCCGTGCACGTTCCCAGGCGCGCAGCATCTAGATCACCTGAAGGGATTCCTGGATCGCTTCCTGGCAAAACCAGGCTTAACCGATGAAGTCGGTTATGCCGAACGCGCGTTAACGTACTATAATCCACTTGCACCACTCGTGAGGAGATATTTTTTCGGAAAATCGTCTCAACTACCCTTGAGCAGATTTGGGAAGGGAAAGCGGGTGCGCTATGGCCAATAAGTTTGCCTTATTGCTTTATCCTGCTCAAACCGCTCACCTGGAGTTGAACCGACGAAGTTATCAGGTTGCTTAACCATGAAACGTGCTGATCCCCCTTCAAATCTTGAGTGGAAAACCTGGGGAAAACGAGACCCTCTTTTCGGTGTGGCTGCCTGGCCTGGCCGGCAAAAGGGAGGACCCAATCCCTGGACCGACGAAGAGTTTTATCGCCTGGGAGAAGCAGAATGGAGAGTCTTCGAGCGTGAATGGCGAACCTATGGCCTGCATACGCAGTCGTGTCTGGAAATTGGCTGCGGCGCTGGTCGGATTACTGCTCAACTGGTGAAAATATTTGATCAGGTGCTTGCTGTAGATGTTTCGAGTGAGATGATTGAGTATGCCCGCCAACGCATTGGTCGCTCGAATGTGCAGTTCTTTGTAACCAATGGCATTGATCTGCCGTTGAATCCCCATTCGGTCACAGCAGTTTTTTCCTCCCATGTCTTCCAACATCTGGATTCGCTATACTATGTCGATCAATATTTTCAGCACATCATGGACGTTCTGGCGCCCGGAGGAACGATGATGATCCATGTGCCCATATACCACTGGCATCCCCGAACACCTTCTGTATTGCGCTGGCTGTTTGATATGTCAGAACGATGGTATGATGCCAAAGTCAGGCTCAATCGCTGGTTTATGCGCCTGGGAATCCAACGTCAGTTGATGCGCATGCAATATGTTCCCCTCTCTCACCTTGCTCGCTCCCTTTCCAGGATGGGATGGGCGGATATTCAGGTTCGTATCTTGTTTGGAGGAGGAGACCAGGCATTCCAGCCCTTTGTGCTGGCGCGTAAGGGGTAATGATAAAGTGGAAATGACGTTGAGCAATACAAATCCAGATTGGGGTGTTCTCTTCATCCTTGGAAGCGAGGCGAAATGGCTTGGGAACGAAAATTGATGCGTACAGTGCGGGTCCGTAATATACAACAGCGGGGTGTGTTGGCCAATCTGTTGACAGCCATCTCCGAATCGGGCGGAGATATTGGAAGCATTAACCTGCTCACAGAAACCTCTCAGAGCGTCGTCCGCGACATCACCGTCTACGCGGAAGACGAAGCGCACATGGAGCAGATCGTGATGGCCATGCGCGCCAACCCTGGCACCCAGGTCTTACAGGTGCGGGATGAGGTGCTGGAGTTGCATCAGAAGGGCAAGATCGCCATTCGCTCGCGCTATCCGATTGACTCACTGGCCACGTTGCGCCGCGTCTATACACCTGGCGTGGCCGATGTGTGTCGTCGGATTGCTGCCGATCCCTCCCTGGCTTGGACGTATACCAGCATCAGCCACCTGATCGCCATTGTAACCGATGGGACAGCCGTGCTGGGTCTGGGGGATATTGGCCCGCTGGCGGCCATGCCGGTCATGGAAGGCAAGGCCATGTTGATGGAAACTCTGGTCGGCCTTTCGGGAGTGCCCATTTTGCTGTCAACCCGTGATCCTGATGCGATCGTGGAAACGGTGCGGGCCATTGCGCCTACCTTCGCGGCCATTCAACTCGAGGACATTTCAGCGCCGCGTTGTTTCGAGATCGAAGAACGCCTGCAATCGGCACTGGATATTCCGGTGATGCACGACGATCAACACGGAACAGCCGTGGTCACCACAGCGGCGTTGCTGGTGGTCACCCGTCGGACCGGGCGTGACCTGTGTCATGCCCGGATCGGTCAGATCGGGCTGGGGGCGGCTGGCAACGCGATTGGTCGGATGTTGATGCGTCTGACCGGAAAGCCAGTTCTGGGCACAGACATTTCGGAAGATGCGATGCAGCGATTTGAGAGAGCCGGTGGAAAGCGATCTTCGCTGGCAGAGATCATGGCCACCTGTGATATTGTGATTGCTACCACCGGTGTGGCCGGCCTGATCCGCCCCGAGCAGGTGCGCCAGGGACAAATCATTCTGGCGCTCTCCAACCCCAACGCGGAAATTGATCCCGAGGTAGCCCTGGCCGCTGGAGCGGCCTTTGCAGCCGATGGCAAGTCGGTGAACAACCTGTTGGGGTTTCCGGGCATTTTCCGAGGAGTGGTGGATACACGGGCCCTGCGGATCACTCACGAAATGCTTCTGGCCGCAGCGGAAACGATTGCGGCCCATGCGCCGCCTGGGGAACTGGTTCCCAATCCGCTCGATCGGCAGGTCCATCGTGCGGTGGCCCGCGCCGTGGCTGAGACAGCGATCCGCCAGGGATTGGCCCGAGTGGAATATGTGCCGTATGTGGAGGATTGAAACGAGAAAGACCCCTCAAGGGGCCTTTCTTTATTTCTGCAGGGCAGAGACCGATCCGGATCAGACCTGACCGTTGCGGTGGAGGAGTTCTTTTAACACGGTTCCCAGGCGAGTGATCCCCTCCCGAATCGTGTCGGGGGAGGAATAGGAGAAATTCAGGCGCATGGTGTTCTCACCGCCGCCGTTGGGGTGGAAAGGCGCACCAGGGACAAAAGCCACCTTGCGTTCCACCGCTCGTTTGAGCACTTCGGCGGCATCTATTCCCGCAGGCAGGATACCCCACAGGAACATGCCGCCCTGGGGCTGAGTCCAGCGCACTTCGGGGGGGAACATCTCTTCCATCATTTCGAGCATGACGTCGCGGCGCTCTTTGTACAGGGCACGGATCAGTTTTACATGTTCGTCCAGAAAGCCACCTTTGCCTACTTCGTAGGCGACGTATTGGTTGAACGAAGCGGTATGCAGATCGGCGGCTTGTTTGGCCATGACAAAGCGCCGAATCACCTCCGGCGGGGCGATCACCCATGCCAGGCGTATGCCAGGCGCCAGTACTTTAGAGAAGGTGCTCAGGTAGATGACGTTGCCAGTGTAGTGGCTTCCGTTGTTGCCCCGATATTGACTATCCAGGGCGACCACGGGAGGGAGATGCTCGCCCTCGTAGCGGAGTTGGCCATAGGGATCGTCCTCCACAATCGGCACGCCGTATTTGTCGGCCAGTTCTACCAGTTTCCAGCGTCGTTCCAGGCTGAGGGTGCATCCACTAGGATTTTGGAAGTTGGGCAGGACGTAGATGAATTTTGGGCCTTTGCGCAGTGCCTCTTCCAATTCGTCCACCACCATTCCATGTTCATCGGCTCGCACGGCAATATATTGCGCTCCATAGGCATTCCAGGCCTGCAAAGCCCCCAGATAGGTGGGCGACTCAACCACGATATGATCGCCGCGGTTGATGAACAGCCTGCCGATGAAATCCAGGGCTTGTTGCGAGCCAGAGGTGATCAGGATGTTATCGGCCGTGAGTTGCACTGCGTAGCGTGAAGCGTGGCGGGCGATCATTTCGCGCAGGGGGCGATAGCCCTCGGTGGTGCTGTATTGCAAGGCCTGTGCTCCGTATTTTTCCAGGACGGTGTTGCACGCTTCGCGGAATTTCTGGACCGGGAAGACCTCCGGCGCTGGCAACCCTCCTGCGAAGGAAATGATGTCCGGTTGTTCGGTTAACTTGAGCAATTCCCGGATCACGGAACTGCCCATGCTTTTTGTACGATGTGCGTAGCGATACTCCCAGGGTGTTTGCATATTCGCTCTCCTTTATGAGACGATCAAGGCCTGACAGGTATAGCGTTACCCGTCAGGCCTTGCGGTTTCTCAAGGCACAAGTCGGCCCATGGAGTAGAGCAAGACACCTGTTGTGATCCTCATAGGCATCTTGATCTTACCGTCTTTTTGAGTGGTGCGCAACTGTCAATTCTCCTGCAAATGTCATCCTGCCAGAACCAATTCTACGACTCAGTCGCATGGACCGGATTGCGCAGAACACCCAACCCGGCAATTTCCACCTCCACGACATCGCCGGGGTGGAGTGGGCTGACTCCAGCCGGCGTGCCGGTAAAGATCAAGTCACCTGGCATCAGGGTCATGATGGAGGAAATGTAAGCGATCAGGGTGCCTATGCTGAACACCATGTCGCGGGTCGAGGCCATCTGACGCAACTGGCCGTTGACCCGGCAGGTGATCAGGGCATCGGCTGGGTCAAAATCGGTGTCTATCCACGGGCCAAAGGGGCAGAAGGTGTCGAAGCCCTTGGCGCGCGTCCATTGCCCATCGGTGCGCTGCAGGTCACGAGCAGTGACATCATTCCCGATCGTATAGCCCAGGATGTACTCGTGGGCAGCCTCAGCGGTGATGTTTCGGCCGCGTTTGCCAATCACTACCACCAGTTCGGCTTCGTGCTCCACTTGATTGGATTGAGGAGGTAATACAATCGCATCGCCTGGGCCGATGATGGCCGAAGGGGGCTTGAAGAAGATCAGGGGGATTTTGGGTACTTCGGCGCCGTGTTCTCGAGCGTGCTCCACGTAATTGCGTCCCACGCAGATGATCTTGCTCGGTTCGGCCGGCGCCAGCAGGCGCACGGTTTCGAGTGGCCATTCCGCTGCGAGCCGACGATAGAGCCCAAACAGATCGCCCTCCACAGGGCCAACCCGATCTTCGTGGATCCACCCATATCGCGGGGGCTCGTTTTCGATTTGGTAGCGGACAAAGCGCATATTCCCTCCAGAGATTGAGTAGAGATGACCTAAGTGTACCTCTGCTTGCGTTGCTTTGAAAGGTTGATCTGAGATTGGTCTTGCCAGGCCTGGCCTGGTGGTAGAGTTCGCAAGGCGCGCCAGGCATCGCCTGACGGTGCATTTTACAGGTGAAAATCCGTTGACAAGGGTTTCTTCCCTTGCCGATTCGGGCCAACCTGGGTTACTATCACGACGATGGCTGATCCCTCGTCTGTTCCACCTTCTCGCGCTCGTTCTCGACCGCGGGCCTCGCTGATTCGTTCGACTCTGTTCGTTGCTATTGTGCTGGCCACGCTGTTCACAGCCTGGCGGCCATCGGATCTGTCGCTACGCGACCTGGGCGGACAGATGACGCGCTGGCTCACGCCGCGTCCCCTGGCGGCGGAACCGGTGCTGACTACTCCGTTGCCTCCGCCGCGCATTGGAATCGTGGCCGGCCATCTGGGGAGTGACTCTGGGGCCGTGTGCCTGGATGAAACTGGACAGGTGACGTTGACCGAGCAAGAAGTGAACCTGAAGATCGCTACCCTGGCGCAGCAGGCGCTTCAAGCGTTGGGTTATCAGGTAGAGTTGTTGCAGGAATATGACACGCGCCTGGCCGGGTTTCGTGGCGCAGCCCTGGTTTCGATTCATAATGACTCCTGTGAATACATTAACGATCAGGCCACCGGTTTCAAGGTGGCGGCGGCGCGGGATACGCGTGACCTCAATCGCGCCAATCGCCTGACGGCCTGTCTGGTGGATCGATATGCACGTGTGACCGGCCTGACCTACCATGCCGGTAGCGTTACTCCCGATATGACGGACTACCATACTTTTTCGGAAATTGACCCCAACACCGTGGCGGCAATCATCGAGACCGGCTTCCTCTACCTGGATCGGGAGTTCCTCACTCGCCAGACCGATCGGGTGGCCGAAGGAATCGTTCAGGGTATCGTATGTTTCATCAACAACGAAAATGTCGAGCCGACGCCTTTCCCCAGGTGATTCCATTCTGTCTGTGGATCGGTCGGGTTGGTCATAAAAGCATCTTTGACTTCACTGCCAAAAGGTCATTTCACCGCAGAGTGCGCAGAGAACGCGGAGAGTTTGGTTTGTTGAGCAAAACGCGGCATGTGCGGTGCGGATTTGGAAATGTTTGGCTCTGCGCTCTCCGCGTTCTCGGCGGTGAAGGGTTGTTGCCGTAGAGTCACCTAAACGGTATATTGCGCCACTCAATCTCATCCTGGAGCGCAGATCTTTTCGGTACTCAGTGGTAGTAATTCATCGTCTTGCGTTATGGGTATGGTCATGCACAGCGATCGTTCCAGGCAGACCTCCTCTTTCCGTCGTGGTCAACCCTGTATTGCTTGCTGGTTCTTCGAATCGGCCTTTGTGTGGGTGAGTCTGTTCCTGGTTTCGTGTTCTACTCTGGGTGTTTTGCCTGTGGGGCAATCTCTAAACAGCGCTTCGCCTACCCCTGCCATGCGCTATGTGATCGCCCATATTCCCAAGCCCACCTATACACCTGTTCCAACGGCTGTTCCATCTCCCACGCCATCTGCCGATGGGGATCGTCTTCTGGAATATACCTGGTCTTCCTCTGGGGATCAATCCACAGGAGTGGAGATGGCGATTCTCCCGGAGTCTCCCCTGGTTGCCCCGTCAGTTTCAGAGAAGTACATCCTGGTGGATATTTCCGAACAGCGCATGTATGTGTATCAGGATGGGCAATTGCTTCAGGTGTTTATCGTTTCAACGGGCATGAACAATGCTACCCGTGTGGGTCTGTTCCACGTGCAGAGCAAAATTCCCAACGCTTATGGCTCTACGTGGAATATCTGGATGCCTTACTGGTTGGGTATTTACTGGGTCGGCACGCTGGAAAACGGTATTCACGCTCTTCCCATTCTCTCGAATGGGCAGCAATTGTGGTCAGGTTATCTTGGTCGGCCGGTCTCGTATGGGTGTGTGGTGCTCGATCCCTCGGATGCCGCATGGTTGTATGACTGGGCGGAGTTGGGTACGCCGGTGGAGATTCGCTGGTGAAAAAAATCGGAGTTCTGTGATACAATTTTTCGATGAGTGCTGAGACGCAATCCCTCCGTTTTCTCCTGGATCAGGCCCGACAGGCTTTGCATCGCGGTGATCGGGAGGAAGCGCGTCGCCTGGCCGAACGGATCACCCGCCTCGCTCCGAACCTCGAGGAGGGCTGGCTGATCCTGAATGCTGCAGCCGATTCGCAATGGAGTCGGCATCCCGTTGAGCAGATGCCGGGTCTTCAAGCGGGTTCGCCCCCGGTTCAGGGAGCGGTGGCCCGTTCTAGGCCTCGGGTCAGGAGAGCATCCGGGGACGTTGAAGCCGGTCCTGGGGTCCGAAAGGAATCGCTGCGCCGGGTGTGGGGATGGATCGGAGGGCTGGTGTTGCTGGGGTGCATGGTGCTCGGTCTGGCGGCCGGGGCAGTTTTCCGTTCCTCCGCCTGGATGGCAGTGACCCAGAGTCTGGGGGAATCCGGAGGGGAGGACAGGTCGTTCTCTAATTTTCGCCCGGCCTATCTGCCCAAGCCAACCTATACGCCAGCCTGGATAGAGACAGGCACAGTGGCGTCTGCCTGGAACACCGCTCTTCTCCCTACCCCAACAGTCGCGTTGGGCTCTGGTCAGATGGTTGAGTCGCCAGAGATACCTGCTCCTGTTGAACCGTTCCCCCTGGCAGAAACCTCGCTGCCCATCGAGGTCTTTTCGACAGAGGCCTTGCCAACGGAAGTCTCGATCTTGGGTGACTCTACGGAAACGCTTGAGCCAGTAGCAACTCCCACTCTCATCGAAACCTTCCTGCCAGCCGAGACGCCCACTCCAACTGCAGAGTCGTGGCTGGAGACACCCACCGCAACCGATGTACCCGGCGTAATGGAGGCCTATCTGGTTCCCGATACGCCGACGCCGGCCCGGCCGACGCCCATGACGATTTCGTCCGCCGGGAAGGAGGGGCGCTGGATTCTGGTGGACCTTTCGGAGCAACGCCTGTATGCTTATGAGGGGGATGAGATGGTGAATGTGTTTGTGGTTTCGACCGGTGTGGCGGCCACTCCTACGGTGACCGGTTCGTTTCGGGTCTATGCCCGCTATCGGTATGCGGATATGCGCGGGCCCGGCTATTATTTGCCCGATGTACCCTATGTGATGTATTTTTACAAGAGTTATGGCATTCACGGCACGTATTGGCACAATAATTTTGGTCGGCCGATGAGCCACGGTTGTGTGAACATGCGTATTCCTGATGCAGAATGGTTGTATAACTGGTCTACCTACGGAACCCTGGTTGTGGTTCAACCCTGATGGCTGACCGATATGAGCCTATCTCGCGGCGCGATGTGTTGAAATTGGGGGCGTTGGGTTTATTGGGGTGGTGGTTGTATCCTCCGTTGACGTTTCTGGCCGCGCCATGGCCTGAGAAGACCGTTGAGACGTTGACTCAAGGGCGAATCACTACGGATGTGCTCTGGGCGTATGATTCACCCTCCAGGAAGGGAAAAGCAGTGCGCCTGTATTGGCGGGATTTGATCGTGGATATTCTGGGCACAGCCATTGATGACGATCCTGCGGCTTATAACCGCGTGTGGTATCGCCTGGCGGATGAGACGTATGTGTATTCAGGTGGGGTTCAGCCAGTGCGCACGTTGCTGAACGATCCGCCGACTTCGATTCCAGAGTCGGGACAACTGGGAGAGGTAAGCGTGCCGTTTACCGATGCGCATCAGGCGGCTGATCCAGGGTCGCAGGTGGTGTATCGCCTGTATTATGAGTCCACCCATTGGGTGACGGATCTGGTCACCGGCGTGGATGGGCAACCATGGTTTCGCCTTCTGGATGATAAGTATGAGCGGTTTTACTTTGTGCCGGCGGCGCATGTGCGTTTGATCCCGCCGGAAGAATTGGCGCCAATTTCGCCTGAGGTTCCACCAGCCGAAAAGCGGATTGAGGTGCACCTGAGAGCGCAGGTGGTGGTAGCCTATGAGGCCGGACAGGCGGTGTTCGCCGCCCGAATCGCCAGTGGATCGTTGCGCCAGTCGTCACGGTATGCTACGCCTGTGGGCCGATTCTGGACGTATTACAAGCGCGCCACTCGCCATATGGCCGCCGGGGATGTGGCCTCCAGCGGTTTTGACCTGCCAGGAGTCCCATGGGTGCTGTATATCAAGGACAACGGGATTTCATTGCATGGTACCTACTGGCATAACGATTTCGGCGCTCCTCGCTCGCATGGATGTATTAACCTGACTCCCGCGGTGGCGAAGTGGCTCTATCGCTGGTCGCTGCCGACGGTGCCTTTTGATCAGCCTCTTAAGGTGGATTGGTATCGGGCAACACGGGTGGATATTGTGATGTGAAGCCGTCCCTGGCCGCAGGTTGCGCAGATATATCCGCAGATTGCGCAGATGGCGCAGATATATCCGCAGATTGCGCAGATGGCGCAGATATATCCGCAGATTGCGCAGATGACGCAGATATATCCGCAGATTGCGCAGATGGCGCAGATATATCCGCAGATTGCGCAGATGGCGCAGATATATCCGCAGATTGCGCAGATGGCGCAGAGGTATCCGCAGATTGCGCAGATGGCGCAGAGGGTATCCGCAGATTGCGCAGATGGCGCAGAGGTATCCGCAGAGGACGCAGATTGGTTCTGCTCAGGCGCAATGGAGTGATCGCACAACAAAATCGTTGATTGTGTTTTTGGTGAAATTGTGTTAAAGTTGGGATAACCTTCATACCATCAGAAAGGAGGTGAGACCATGGATCAACAAGTGCTGCAGCGGGGCCAGGGCCTGGTCGAGTACGCCCTTGTTCTCACTCTGGTTGCCATTGTTGTCATTGCTGTTCTTATGCTTCTAGGCCCGATCGTAGCGAACGTGTTCAGCACGTTGAATTCCAGCATGGCTTCTTTCTCCAGTTGAACATTCATCCTAATGATCTTTTGGAGGCATGGCTCATAGAGACGATCCGTGAGCCATGTTGTTTTTTGGCAGGTGTGTGAGCGCTGGCCTGATCAGGTGGATGTGGAGCCGGGCAGGTGAATAGGGGGGTATGACCAGAAGGGAATCCCGTGTTTCATGGAGGTCGGGGAGTGTTGCTCTGGCGAGCAACGGACAGGTCGAGCCAGAATCGGGGTAAAATTGGCACGCTTCGGTCGGAAGAAGCACAGGTCACGGCAGAGCGATGTGGCGTGGAGATGGAATCCCGACATCTCGCGAGGAGTCTCCCATCATGGCTCCGGGATGGAGCGATTGCAGGCCGGAGTACAACCGTGTATGATCTATGGCAAAAAGGTTGTTCGACCACCGAGATCGCAGAGTACGCAGAAATAAATTTATGTAACTCCGTGCTCTCGGTGTGCTCTCTGTGGTTCGTTTTTGCGGTGGACTCTGACATGTAACCTTTCAAATCCGGTGGGGTTACTCTATATAGACCCGCCGGTAGGATGTGCGAGCTTTGGCGGATCTGGAGTATCGAGAAGAAGAAGTCCTCCAACGCGCTGCACAGGGTGACCGGGAAGCCTTTGGTCTCCTCTATGAGCGCTATGCGGGGCGTATCTACAATTACGTGTATTATCGCACCGGGAACGTGCACGATGCCGAAGACCTGACGGCGCGTGTGTTCCAGCGGGCAATGAAGCACGTTGAGAATTACATCGATCGGGGTATCCCGTTTTCGGCATGGTTGTATCGCATTGCCCATAATCTGGTCGCCAACTGGCATCGTGACCGTAGCCGCAGGCAGGAAATTTCTCTGGACGATCTGCCGATGCTGACGACCAGAAGTGAGCATCCGGAAACCAGTCTGGTGCACAACGAGGAGCGAGAGGCTTTACTGCGGATCATCCGTCGGTTGCCCCCCGATCGACAACATCTGTTAATTCTCAAATTCGTGGAGAACCTTTCGAATGCCGAGATCGGGCAGATTATGGGTCGCAGTGAGGGTGCTATCAAGAGTTTGTATCATCGCACCCTGCTGGCCTTGCGCAACGAGATCGGCGAACACAATCTATTTCAAGGAGAGTGAGCGATGATTCGTATTGTGACCGACGGCGCCGCCGATCTCCCCGACGGCTGGGATAAGGAATTTGACATCAAGGTCATTCCCATCAACATCCACTTCGGGGATAAGACCTTCTTGCAGTTTGTGGATATGAACTTCGATGAGTTCTATCGCGAGATCGAGACCAACAAGGAACATCCTAAAACCTCCCAGCCCTCGCCCCATCAATTTGTCGAATTTTACCGTCGCCATTTTCAGCCGGGCGAAACCATTCTGTCTATCCATGTGACCAGCAAACTCTCTGGCACCTATTCGTCCTGCGTGGCGGCGGCAGAGGAACTCAAAGGCGAATACAATATCATCCCCTTTGACTCGTTGGGAGGTTCGATGGGGATTGCCTTTCTGTGTCGCACAGCTCGCCGATTGGAGCGCCTCGGCAAAGGCGTGCAGGAGATTGTTTCTGCGCTGGAATCTTTGCGGAGCAAAGTGGATGTGATCCTCACCCTGGATACGCTGGAGTTCGCCCGGCGATCCGGCCGGGTGGGGGCTCTTTCGGCAGCGCTGGCTTCGTTGCTCAACGTCAAACCGATTGCTCGCCTGCAGGATGGACTGGTGGAAATGGTAGATAAGGTGCGCACCCGTCGCCTGGCGCTGGAGCGAGTGATTGATATGGCTCGAGAGCGGGTGGGCAATCTGCCTGTGTCGCTGGGGGTGTTACATGCCCGGGATCTGCCCTCGGCTCAGGCTTTGCTCAAAGCGGCCAGAGAACGCCTGAACGTGAAGGACGCCCATCTGGCTGAATTATCCATTTCTCTGGCGATCAATTTCGGCCCAGGGACGTTGGGATTGGTGGTCTATCCGGCAGAGTAAGCGCCAGGGGAGAGGAGATGTCACCGCAGAGGGCAAAGCGTTCTAAAGCCGATCAACAGGTAGGGCTGAGTGATCTGGAAACCCGCCTGGCCCGTGTCCTGCAACCGGTCAGGCCGCCGGCTGATCTGGCGCAGCGTTTGCGGGAGCGAATCTCCCTGCCACCCCGACGCCTGATGACCAGGCGATTGGTCTCGTGGAAGCCCTTTTTCCTTGTGGTGGGTGGGACCCTCTCGGGATTGGCCCTGATTCTCACCGTGGCACGGGCGTTGTATTATCTGTTCTGGCGACATCTTCACGCTGACCAGCGGGCCTAGAGCGAGTGTTCTCGTTCTACCTTGAGGCGCATCACCCAGCGGTCACGAGCCCCAAAGCGGTATTTGTACTCTTCATTGCCGCGCATGAAGTCAAATTCACTGCGCCCATGTTCACAGGCCCATTTCAAGGTGTGCGCCAGCAACACCCAGCCCGGCGAAAGGTCCAGAAACTGGCGATTGACGCCGGAATTGTAGCCCCACAGTCGGTTGCCATAGTCGAAATTGAACGCGGCAGCGGCTTTTTCCTGGCCCACTTTCAGAAATGCTAGCCACAACCAGCCCCCGCGCAGAGCGGTATGAGCAATGGCCCTCATCTGGCGACGCATGGCTTGGGTGAGAAACTTCTCCTTCTCAGAGTCCTGACACATCAGATCGAAAAAGTCGTCTATTTCAGTGTCCAGGGTGGACTCATCCTGCACCAGATACCAGTGAACTGGCGGATCATGCTCCGCCGCCCGGCGCAATTTGCGCCGAATTTCGTGGCGTTGTTTTTTGTCTATGCTGACCAGGTAGGCCTCGAAATCAGAGGGCAGAGGAATGTAGGGCGTGGGTTGATAGACCTGACTGGTGCAGGTCCAGACCCGACGGGCGGCCTCGGCCTCCAGGGCCGGGAGGGTCGGAGAAGTCTGGGGGAGGTTATACAGATCGAGCACGCGCCACGCGTGGGGGAGTCGAGAAGCGAGAAAGTCCAGCAGACCGTTCAGAAAACGGGGCAGGTCGTCCGGGCGGACGATCAGGTCCAGATAGTCCGAAATTTCGATCGATCCGACAAACATCAGGGCCGGTCTGGTTTCGCGGTTGGGGGTGAAAAACAGAGGGGCGATGCCGATGAGGCGCTCGCCTTCGTGAGCAGTCACCACGGTCAGGTCGCCTTTTTTCCATTCGCCACCCCCCAGGTGCGTCCACCAGTCTCGCTGGTAGTGGAAGCGCAGGAAGGGCACGTCGGTGATGGATTCGGAGAGTAAACGATCCCAGGCTTCAGCCAGGGGTGCCAGCGTGTCAAAGGAAGTGTGAAGGCGAAAGTCCATAGGAATCCCAGGATGGAATTTTACCAGTATAATGATGATGGCTCAGGTCACATCGCCTGTGCCGGGCAAGCTGTCGAATTGTATCCGATGATGGGAACGAGCGAAAGCCTGTTGAGGGCTTGTTCTGTCTTTGGGTGAATATACGGTGACCGTCGATCTGACTCTCTTTAGCCTGTATCGTCACCAGGGCCAGGAAGGCGCTCAGGTGCCCGATGTGGCTGTGTTTCAACCACCACGGCAGGTGTGGCATAGCCGTGCGCAGGTCTCGTTGCTGGTGTTTCTTCACCTGCGAGGCAATTTGAACATTCCTGCCGAAGAACACCAGGCGTTGACGCGCCAGGCGGCGGAACGCTTTTATTCCACCTCTGGCGCGTTGACCACGGCTTTACATGCGGCCGCCGAGAGAGTCAACCGGGCCCTTCTGGAGCGCAATCTGGCTCATAGCGGTCGTGGCCAGTACGTGATTGGGCATCTGGTGGTGGCCGCGTTGCGTCAGGCGCACCTGATCTGGATTCAGTGTGGCCTTATCCACGTGTTGGCGCTGCATGGGGAGCAGGTGCGCCATGTGTACGATCCCCATCTGGCAGGTAAAGGCTTAGGGCTTGCCCAGGGGGTGAACCGCTTCTTCTCCCAACTTGCTCTGGAGTCTGGCGATCGTTTGTTGATCACCCCAATCCTGCCCCCGGCCTGGGAAGCGGCCTTTGCTGTGGACCGTGGCCGGCTGCCTGTGGATAGGCGGCGCAAACAACTGCTCTCCATGGTGGACGGAGAGACCAACGGCCTGCTGATCCAGGTCACCCCTGGGACGAACGCCATCCGCTGGGCAGAACCCTCCATGACGGATGCAACCGCACCTGAAACGGACGTTTCTGCCTCCCCGAGCACTTCTGCGGCGATTCCGACTGAACCCGAAACGGGCGTTGCCGCCTCCCCAGGCGCTCCTGCGGTGATTCCGACTGAACCTGAAACGGGCGTTGCCGCCTCCCCAGGCGCTCCTGCGGCGATTCCGACTGAACCCGAAACGGGCGTTGCCGCCTCCCCAGGCGTTCCTGCGGCGATTCCGACTGAACCCGAAACGGGCGTTGCCGCCTCCCCAGGCGTTCCTGCGGCGATTCCGACTGAACCCGAAACGGGCGCTGCCGCCTCCCCAGGCGTTCCCGCGGCACTTCCGACCGGACCCGAAGCGGGCGTTGCTGCTTCTTCAGCTTCCTCACCAGCGGTTTCGGGGAAGCCTGAAGGGGGGGATCTGCCTCCAGGCCAGGAAGCAGCACAGGCACCCTTCCCCACCAACAAGGCTCGTCAGACTGTCCCGCTTGGATCGTCGCAGGATGAACCTGCGGTGGTTGAACCAGATGCCGGCCCCAACGTCTTGGTCGCCCATTGGGTTGGATTGCCACCGCCAGAGGCAGCCTCGGCCTATGCCATTCCGCCCCAGGCCGATGCGGAAGAATTGGTGGAACGGCTGGCTTCGGCGGTCATGGCCGGTGAACTGCCGCCTTTCCTATCCTCCCATCGCCCGGAAAAGGAGCCATCCCTATCTGAGTCCACGCCATCTTCTGAGCCGAGCCGCTCACCGGGGTCGTCTGTGCGCCGTCGTCGGGAGACTTCTTCCCGCCGGGCGCATGTCCAGCGACAGGTGGCCCGTACCCTGTTGATGTTGCTGGATGGCTGGCGGCGAGGGATGGGAGCGGTTCGTCACGGCCTGGGGCGCCTGCTCCCCAGTCTGTTGCCGCTTGAATCGCCGGATCAGATAGTGCCCTTCTCCTTTCAGGCCTTTCTCTCGATCTTGATCCCGATTCTGGTAGCCACCCTGGGCGTGGTCGTCTATCTGCGTTTCGGGGTCAACACGCAATATGATGCCTACCTGATCCAGGCGCGAGCCCTGCATGAACAGGCGATGCAGGAGCGTGACCCGGTGAAACAACGTCAGGTCTGGACCAGTGTGTTGCGGCGTGTGGAACAGGCCGAAACCTATCGTCAAACCGCTGAATCTCAGGCCCTGCGCCAGGAAGCGCAAACTCGCCTGGATACCCTGCTGGGCATAACCCGTCTGCGCTTTGTGCCCATCCTGCGCGTCGAACTGAACGCTCAGATCAGCCGCATGGCCGCCAGCGACACGGATCTCTATTTGCTCGATGCCGTGCAGGGAGACGTTCTGCACGTGGCGGTTGCCGGTCGCACCTATCGTCTGGATACCACCTTTTCCTGCAAGCCTGGTGTTTACGGCAACGTGACGGTGGGATCGCTGGTGGACTTGCTGGTCTTGCCGCGCAGAAACGCTCTCAACTCCTCGGTGCTGGGTGTGGATGGGACTGGCAACCTGCTGTATTGTTCCCCTGGTCAGGCGCCGCGGGTGATGACCCTTCCGCCGCCGCTCACCGGCTGGAGTCGGGTCACTGCGGTGGCGCTGGATGGCGGTCGCCTGTATGTGCTGGATGCGCCGGCCCGCGCGGTCTGGATTTATGTTGATCAGGGTGGCGTGTATCTCGATCCGCCGGTGTTGTTCTTCGGCACCCAGGTGCCAGAGATTCGCGATGCCATCGGCATCGGGGTGACGGGCGACGATCTGTATCTACTCCATGCTGACGGTCGGCTGACCCACTGTACCTATAGCCGTCTGGAAGGGGTGCCTACCCGCTGTGTTTCGCCGGCGCCGTTGATCAATCGTTTTCCGGCCTATGGCGATCAAAACATCTTTTCGCAGGCCCATTTTACGCAACTGGTTCTGAGTGGTCCTCCCGATTCGGTGCTTCTGCTTCTGGATGCCGACGGGCAGGCGGTCTACCGCCTGAGCACGCCGGGCTTTGAATTGCAGGGAGTCTGGCGGGCCGGTGTGGGAGATTTACCCGCCGGTCCGCTGGGGGCACTGGCGTTTGGTCCTGACCGCCGGATTTACCTGGCGCATGGAGGGCAGGTGTACGTGAATGTACAGGCGCCATAGCCACCGGGTCGGTGCAGGCCTGGTAAGCCTCCGACCGGCGAAGGCGCCTGAGAAACTGGCCTGATTCAGTCCAGGCCAGGTCTGACTCGACTGCAAAAAGGTTGTTCTACCGCCGAGATCGCAGAGCAGGCAGAATTATACACTCTGTGCTCTCGGCGTGTTCTGCGGTTCGTTTTTGCAGTGGACTCCAATCTCTTTTTTGGGAAAGAAGTGACAGTGACAATGCATTTTATTCGCCGGTTGCGTCTGGCGCTCCATGTTCTACGGAAAGGCTCAATCTCTGATTCACCGGGCCGTCGTCGTCCTGTGCCGCCGATCACGGCAGAGGAAGTGGCGGAGGTCAAACAATTCTTTTCCCGACCCAAATTTTTCATTTTCGGACATGCTCGTTCAGGCACGACGTTACTGATGCGGCTGGTGCGCCTGCATCCTCAGGTGCACTGTAATTATCAGGCTCACTTTTTCACCCGCCGTCCGCTGCTCAAATCGCTGGTGGACTCGGCGGAGATCGAGGAATGGCTGACCCGCAAATCCAATCGCTGGAATCAGGGGCGCGATCTCTCTCCCCTGGTGTTACGGGCTGTGGCCGATCTGATCCTGGAACGGGATGCGGCACGGGTGGGAAAACCCATCGTCGGCGATAAGAGCCCCTCGTCCACCATTCATGGCCAGGCGGTGCGCGATCTGTATGAGGTGTATCCCGATGCCCGTCTGGTGTATATCGTCCGCGATGGGCGAGATGTGGCCATCTCAGAACGGTTTCGGAACTTCGTTGAGGAATCGCGCTTTCTGAACGCAGAGGATCGGCGCATTATGGCCGATCTGAGACGGAATCCCGCTCCCTTTCGAGCGGGCCAGCGCTCGATCTTCACCGAAGCCTTTCTGCGGCGGGTGGGTGGCGGCTGGGCCACCAATCTGACCGAGGTGGAAGCCGAAGGGCAGCGCCTGTTCGGAGATCGCTTCTTCTCCCTGCGGTATGAGGATTTGCTGCGCGAGCCGTTTGAGCAGATGAGCCGTCTGTGGTCCTTCCTGGGGGTGGATTTTATCCCGGATTCGCTGGCCCAGGCGATCCAGGCCGAGATGGCCACCAATCCCGATGAAGAATGGCAGGAGCAACGCAATGGTGACCTGGCCTCTTTTCTCCCCAAAGGACAGGTAGGGAACTGGCAACGCCTGTTCACCGGGCGCGATCGAGCGGTGTTCAAAGAGGTTGCCGGGGCAGCGCTGATCCGCTGGGGATATGAGTCCTCGCTGGATTGGTGAAAGGATGGGACGATGAAATTCTTGATTGCAGGTTTGGGTTCGATTGGGCGCCGACATCTTCGGAATCTGCTGGCGCTCGGCCAGCGGGAGATCGTCCTGTTACGGACTCACCAGGCGACCCTGCCGGAAGAGGAATTGCGAGGCTTTCCAGTGGAGACCAATCTGGATCAGGCGTTGCGCAAACATCGTCCGCAGGCGGTGATCGTGGCCAACCCAACCGCTCTCCACCTGGATGTGGCTATTCCGGCCGCCCGGGCAGGATGCCATCTGCTGTTGGAGAAACCGGTCTCTAACTCCCTGGAGCGCCTGGATGTGCTCCAGCAGGTGGCGCGGGCCAACCAGGTGCGCATTCTGGTGGGGTTCCAGTTTCGTTATCATCCCACCCTGAATGTGGCCCGGCAGTGGATTCAGCGCGGCGCCCTGGGACAGGTGCTGGCCGTGCATGTTCATTGGGGGGAATATCTGCCTCACTGGCATCCCTGGGAGGATTATCGGCGCAGTTACGCAGCACGCGCTGACCTGGGTGGAGGGGTGATTCGCACCCTGACTCATCCGTTCGATTATTTACGTTATCTGATCGGAGAGATTGAGGCACTGTGGGCATTCCACGGCCACCTCTCGCCCCTGGAAATGGATGTGGAGGATGTGGCCGAGATCGGAGTGCGCTTTGCCAAGGGCGCCCTGGGAGGGATTCATCTAAACTATGTGCAACGCCCTCCAGCTCACCGTCTGGAGATTGTAGGGACTCAGGGCACCCTGCGCTGGGATAATGCGGATGGAGTAATCCATCTGTATCGCTTTCCAGCTGCTTTCGGCACGTGGAGTTCGTCTCCGCCAGCACCTGAAGTGGAGCGTGTTGCCCCACCAGCGGACTTTGAGCGCAATCATCTGTTTCTAGAGGAGATGCGTCATTTCTTGGACGTTGTGGCTGGCATGGCCGAGCCACGTTGTACTCTGGAGGATGGCATTCAGGCCTTGCGCCTGGCGCTGGCGGCCTATCGCTCCCAGGAGAGTGGGCGGGTAGTCGTTCTCCAAAATTCAAATGCTGAATTTTGAAGTATAATCCAGGCTTCGGAAGTCGTTGGACTTCGAGTCTTGCATTACGGAGAGTTTCATGGCAAAAGCAAAATTGATCCCCCCTTACGGCGGCAAACTGGTGAATCTGGTCGTCGAAGGGGAAGAGCGTGAAGCTTTGCTGGCTCGCGCTCCCAAACTTCCCTCTATCAAAATCAGCCAACGGAATGTGTGTGATCTGGAATTACTGGCCACCGGTGGATTTTCGCCCTTGAAAACCTTCATGGGCAAAGCTGATTACGAACGGGTGTTGCACGAAATGCGCCTGGCCGATGGCACGTTATTCCCTTTGCCTATCACTCTGACCGCCAATCCAAAGGAATTACCGCCCGTTGGTGAGGAGATCGTCTTGCGCACGCCCACCAATGACGTGTTGGCCATCATGCGCCTGGACGAGGTATATCACTGGGATATGGGTCGGGAGGCGCTGCTGGCATATGGGACCACCGATCCGAAACATCCCATGGTCTCAGAGATGGAGCAGTGGAGCAAGGTATGCCTCAGCGGTGAGATCAAGGTGGTCAACCTGCCGAAATACTATGATTTTATGGACCTGCGCCTCACCCCGGCCCAGGTGCGTGCCCGTCTGGAAGCGATGGGGTATGACAATGTGGTGGCGTTTCAAACCCGCAACCCGCTTCACCGGATTCACGAGGAACTGACCAAGCGTGCCGCGGAACAGGTCAACGGTTCGTTGCTGATTCAGCCGGTGGTGGGGTTGACCAAACCAGGCGATGTGGATCATTACACCCGGGTGCGCATTTACAAGGTGCTGGTGGAGAAATACTACGATAAGAGCCGCACCCTGCTCAGTTTGCTGCCGCTGGCGATGCGCATGGCTGGCCCCAAAGAAGCCTTGCTACACGCCATCATCCGGCGCAATTATGGGGCCAATCATTTCATTGTGGGGCGTGACCACGCTGGTCCGGGCAGGGATTCCAGCGGCAAGCCATTCTACGGGCCATATGAGGCCCAGGAGATGATGCTCAAATACGAGGCCGAACTAGGTGTGAAGATGATCCCGTTCGAGGAACTGGTCTACCTGCCAGACGAAGACCGCTACGTGGAGCAAAAAGATGTGCCGCCGGGGGCACGGGTGTTGAGTATTTCGGGCACCCAGGTTCGCGAAGAGTATCTGGCGAAGGGCAAATTGCTGCCAGAGTGGTTCACCCGGCCGGAAACAGCCGAAATCTTGCGCGAGATGTATCCGCCACGTCACAAACAGGGGTTCTGCATCTGGTTCACCGGTCTGAGCGGGGCTGGGAAATCGGCTACCGCCCAGGTGTTGACTTCGTTGCTGCTGGAGCGCGGTCGCCAGGTCACGCTGCTGGATGGAGATGTGGTGCGCACCCATCTGAGCAAAGGCCTGGGTTTCAGTAAAGAAGATCGCGATACCAACATTTTGCGCATTGCCTTTGTGGCCGGCGAGATCGCTCGTGCCGGCGGGACGGTGATTTGTGCGGCCATCAGTCCCTATCGCGCCACTCGCAACGAGGCCCGCAAGATGGTGGGGGAGAACTTTATCGAGGTGTACATGGATACCCCCCTGGAGATTTGCGAGCAGCGCGATGTTAAGGGCCTGTATGCCAGGGCACGCCAGGCCATGGCCGAAGGCAAACCCATGGGCTTCACTGGTATTGACGATCCCTATGAGCCGCCGATCAACCCGGAGATCATCTTACAGGGATATGGTTCTTCGCCAGAAGAGAACGCCCGCAAGATTATCGCTTATCTCGAAGAACAGGGATACTTGCTACCGCAATGAACCTGACTGCTTTCTTCCGTTCCCCTGCTTTTGCTCGTTGGGCGCCCCCAGTCTTACTGGGTTTGCTGGCCGTGATCGGAATCGCCCTGGTGGGGATCGCTACCCCTGACGGAGCCGGCCTTTCGGACGATTCGATCGCTTATGTGGCCGGGGCGCAGGGTTTACTCAGCGGGCAGGGGTATCGGGCGCTCTGGCTGGAGTCGAGAAAGCCGGTGACTCATTTTCCGCCGGGCTTTTCCAGTGCTCTGGCGGTGCTGGGGCTGGTGGGGGTGCACCCGGTCTATGGAGCGCGGTTGCTCAACATGGTGCTCTTCGGCGGGAACGCGATTTTGCTGGGGGTGTTGGGCTGGCGCATGACGCGCTCGCCCTGGGCCGGAGTGGTGACGACAGCGCTGTTTGTGGTCAATGCCTCGCTGTTGCAAGTCCACGCCGTGGCCATGAGCGAACCGCTGTTTCTGTTCTTCAGCCTGCTGGCGTTCCTGAGTTTTGAGCGCGCCTGGCACAGAGGGCCAGGGCTCTCGCCTCTGCCGCGCAGGAAGAAAGCAAGTTCTCGAGAATCGTCCTGTTCGCTGCGCTGGATGGGCATCACCGGGTTGCTGGTGGCGCTGGCTTATCTGACGCGCTATTCTGGCCTGGCCCTGGCGGCGACTTTCCTGGCGGCGATCTTGCTCCTGGGCAAAGGATGGCCAGAGCGCCTGCGCCTGGGTGGCGGTTTTCTGGCCGGGTTTGGGCCACTGGTCATCGCCTGGTCGGTGCGCAATCTGGTGGTGGCTGGGAATACTACTAATCGCATGTTGATCTGGCATCCGGTGACTTCAGACACTCTCCTGCAAGGGTTACGCACCTTTTCGGAGTTTTTGATCCCCATCGAGGAGTGGCGTCAACCGCTCTTCAAGAAGGTGCCGGAGGTGTTCGTGGGGGTAGCCGGACTGATGGCCCTGGTCATTCTGGTCTGGTGGGCCAGGCAGGTGGTGCGCCGCTGGCGCTCGGCTTCACGGGAGTCGGTGGAGATCATCGGTTGGACACACGGTTTGTATGTTTTCGGTTATCTGGGCGCCATCCTGTTCTCGATCAGTTTCTTTGATGCCAGCACGCCGCTCAAGGTGCGCATTCTGGCGCCGATCTATCTGTCTCTGTTGTTACTCCTGGTCTACGCCGGAGTATGGGTGTGGCGGCGCTTTGGGCGTGCCGGCCGGGGGATCGTCCTGGTGGTGGGAATGCTGATCGTGGGCGTATCCGCTGTGGGTCAGGGGAGAACCGTAGCGGAGTGGTCGAAAGGGGGGCAGGGGTTTGCTTCATTCCGCTGGGTTAAGTCCGACATTCTGGCGTATTTGCGCCAATTCCCTCCAGGAGTGGTGATCTATACCAACGAGCCCGGGCTGGTCTATCTGTATACCGGTCATTCCTGTCGCACTCTGCCGACCCAGGTGGACCCGGTGACGGGGTTGAAGCACGAGAATTTTGCCCAAGGCGTGGAAGCCGTGCGCCGGGAAGTGGAAGCCGGCCTGGCTATTCTGGTGATTTTCGATAAGCCTGGCCAGGATTTCAGCTTTTTGACCGAGGGGTTACCCCAGGCGTTGAAAACCGGCCAGGGAGCGGTGTATCACGTCCCGATGGTGGTGTATTGATATGAGTATTCTGGAGAAGTTTCATCTCGATGGTCGCGTGGCGGTGGTGACCGGCGGTGCCGGCTTGCTGGGCCGCGAGTTCTGCCGCACGCTGGCTGAAGCCGGGGCGGCGGTAGCGGTGGTGGACCTGCGGGCGGAGGCGGCTCAGGAAGTGGCCGGGGAGTTAAAGCGTGCCGGCTATCGCGCCCTGGCCGTGCCCACCGATATCACTCAACCCGCCTCGGTCCAGGCGATGACGGCTACGGTGTTGCAGGCATTCGGAAGGCTGGATATTCTGGTCAATTCAGCCGCGCTGGACCCCAAGTTCGATCCGGAAGCCACAGCGCGTGGACTAGCCCCCGGGGCATTTGAAGACTATCCTCTGAGCGATTGGAATGCCGCTCTAAACGTCAATTTGACCGGCATGTTTCTGGTCACCCAGGCCTGTGTGCGACCAATGATCGCCCAGGGGAAGAAGGGCAGTATTATCAACATTTGTTCCACGTATGGCTTGAACGGCCCGGATCAGCGAATTTATGTGAAAGAAGGCCAGCGTGTGGCCTATAAGCCGGTGTATTACACGGTGACCAAGGCCGGTGTGCTGGGTTTCACGAAATATCTGGCGGCTTACTACGCCGGCACACAGATCCGCGTCAACGCTCTCACCCCTGGAGGAGTGTTCAACCAGCATGAGGAGTACTTTGTGCGAAATTATTCGGCCAGGACCATCCTGGGGCGAATGGCCCACAAGGACGAGATGAACGGGGCGTTGCTTTTCCTGGCTTCGGAGGCCTCCTCGTATGTGACCGGGGCCAACATTGTGGTGGATGGAGGCTGGACAGCATGGTAGAGGTGCTGGCGCTGATCCCGGCTCGGGGCGGATCAAAGGGGATTCCCCGCAAGAACATTCGGCCCTTTGCCGGTTATCCCCTGATCGCCTGGAGCATTGCGGCTGCCCGCCAGGCGACCTGTGTGCAACGAGTGATTGTTTCGACCGATGACGAAGAGATCGCTGATGTAGCCCGTCGCTTCGGCGCCGAGACGCCTTTCCTGCGCCCGGCGGAGTTCGCTCAAGATACCACACCCGATTTGCCGGTCTTTCAACACGCGCTGCAATGGCTGGAGGAACAGGAGGGGTATCGTCCTGATGTGGTGGTGCAGTTGCGGCCCACGTCGCCGATTCGTCCGCCAGGGTTGATTGACCGGGCGGTGCAGGTCTTGCTCAGCCACCCGGATGCAGATAGCGTGCGGGGTGTGGTGCCGGTCGGTCAAAACCCCTATAAGATGTGGCGCCTGCCCTATGGGGAGGCCGGCCCGATGCAACCCCTGTTGCAGGTGGAGGGCCTGGATGAGCCTTATAACGCCCCGCGGCAGAGTCTGCCTCCGGTCTACTGGCAGACCGGCCATATTGATGCCATTCGTCGTCAGACTATCCTGAACGGTTCGATGAGCGGACAGCGGATTTATCCGCTGGTGATCGATCCTCGCTATACGGTGGACATTGATACGCTGCAGGATTGGGCGCGCTATGAGTATCTGGTGCGCACGTCGGGGTTGGAGATGGTCTGGCCTGGACGGCCGCGCCGACCCATGCCAGAGGTGATCCGATTGATCGTCTCTGACTTCGATGGGGTGATCACTGACAACCGGGTCTGGACAGACGAGACCGGCCGGGAGATGGTGGCGGCTACACGAGCGGATTCAATGCGCCTGCGCGATCTGCGTGCTCATGGAATTGAGGTGGTTATTCTGTCTTCGGAGCCCAATCCGGTAGTGCGTGCCCGAGCGAAGAAAATGGGCGTGGAGGCGATTCATGGGGTTGACATTCAGGGCAAGGGTGAAGCCTTGAAAGAATTGCTGGCCCGCAAAGGTGTGGACCCGGCTAACGTGATTTACATCGGTAACGATGTGAACGATCTCCCCTGCTTTGAGATCGCTGGCTGGGCGGTAGCGGTGGCCGATGCGTATCCGCAGGTGCTGGAGGCGGCCGATTATGTGCTTTCCCGCCCAGGTGGGCAGGGCGCTTTGCGCGAAGTGTGCGATCTGGTCCTGTCTCGTCTCCAGCAGGGGGATACCCCGTCCTCTGCAGGTTCGCTGACTTCGTTTTCTGGAGGAACATATGGCGCGTGAAATTCAACTGGGCAATCGCCTGGTGGGAGATGGACATCCAACCTATATCATTGCTGAGATCGGTATCAATCATAACGGCAGCCTGGAAATTGCCAGGCGGATGATCGACGCGGCAGTGCACGCCGGCGTGGATGCCGTCAAATTCCAGAAGCGCACCCCTGAGATTTCCACTCCCGAAGCCCAAAAATATCAGATGCGTGAAACGCCGTGGGGGTATATTCCCTATATCGAATATCGCCATAAGGTAGAGTTCAACCAGGAGCAGTATCGTGAGATCGATCGATACTGTAAGGAAAAGAACATTCCCTGGCTGGTTTCGGTATGGGATGAGCCGGCGGTGGACTTCATGGAACAGTTTGATACGCCGGCCTATAAAATCCCCTCGGCGGCGTTGACCGATCACAACCTGTTGCGCTACGTGCGCAAGACGGGCAGGCCGGTGATTCTCTCAACCGGTATGTCCACGATGGATCAGATCCGCCGGGCAGTGGAGGTGTTGGGTGAGCAGGACCTGGTTATCATGCACTGTACCAGCACCTATCCCTGCGAGCCGGAGGAACTCAACCTGCGGATGATCGAGACGTTACGACGGGAGTTTCCCAATGTCCCGATCGGATATTCGGGGCATGAGGTTGGTCTGGTGCCTACCGTGGTGGCAGTGGCCCTGGGCGCCTGTATGGTGGAGCGCCATCTCACCCTGGATCGGGCGATGTGGGGCAGCGATCAGGCCGCTTCGGTAGAGCCAGGCGGGTTTGAGCGGCTGGTGAAATATATTCGCGTCACCGAACTGGCCCTGGGAGATGGGGTCAAGCGGGTCTATGAATCGGAGAAACCGTCACTGATGAAACTGCGACGGGTCAACGATGAGTAAGCCAGCGCTGGATCGGGTATGAATTGGCGCCGTCTGCTTCGCCCGTATGTAAAAACGGCGCAGGCCATGGTGCGCTGGCGACGGCTCTCGTTTGGGGATGCGCCGCCGATCTTCGGCAATTCCAAGCCGAAGAGTGGCTCTCATCTGCTCTGGCAGATTCTGGATGGTCTTACCTGTATTCTGCCCTATCGCTACGTGGAGGCCGAACCGGTGCGAACGATCACCCGCGACGGGCGTCGTCGCACGCCCCGGGAGGTGCGGCACGACCTGGAACGCCTTCCCCACGACGTGATCGGCTGGGGATATGTGGAAGCAACCCCGGAAATCGTTTCGTTCCTGACCGCGGCCGGGCGCGTCAACTATTTTCTCTACCGCGACCCGCGCGATCTGCTGGTCTCGCAGGTGTTCTACGCTACCGAGATGCACGAAGAGCACGGGATGCACGCCTATTACCGCTCGTTGCCAGATTTTGGGGAACGGCTCAAGGCAGCCATCTGTGGCGTGGATCGGGAAGGGGTGTATATGGTCAACGTGCGCCAGCGGTATGAGGCCGTGCTGGCCTGGCTTGCTACGCCGGGGGTGTTGTGTCTGCGCTTTGAAGACCTGATTCATCGCCGGGAGCAGGCCCTCTCAGCCATGCTGGACGAGGTAGAGAAAACCGGCTATCGTTTGCCGGTGCCCCGTTCGCAGGCTCTGGAACGCCTAATGCAGGCCATTCAACCCCACAAAAGCCGCACCTTCCGTTCCGGCAGGACCGGCACCTGGCGTGAGTATTTCACCGATGAGCACAAACGCCTGTTCAAAGAAGTGGCAGGGGATCTCCTGATTCAGTTGGGATATGAGCAGAACAACGATTGGTAAGGTCAAAGAATGGTGCACCCAGCGTCTTAAACGTGGCCTGGTGCGTCACTGGAACAATGTGCAGATTGTGCGTATGGCCCGGCAGATCGCCCGGCGCGCACCGGTGGCTGAGGGTGCGCCGATGGTGTTTTTTAAGGCTTCTACGGGCATAGACGATCTTTCCTGGAACAGTGGATTTCACTTGCTGGCCGCCTGGGCGTTGCGGTTGAAAGGGGTGCCGGTCATCCATGTGGCCTGCCGTTCGGGGATGAGTCGCTGTGTGTTGGGCACACATCGCGACCATCCGCAGCGAGCCATGCCCTGTCGATCTTGCGTCTATCAGTCGCAAGTTCTGTTGAACGGGTTGAAACCGTTCTCTCTGTCTCCTTCACAGGGGGGAGGGGTGTCGTCAGGGGTGTATTGGCTTTCCTACCGGTTCGATCCCCGTCTGGCCGCACGCCTGGAAGGACGTTCGCTGGACGAGTTGATGGGGTTTGAACACGAGGGCGTGCCGTTGGGGGCGCTGTGCCTGCCCGGCCTGCGCTGGATTTTGCGTCGCCATCATCTCCAGGACGATGAACCGACTCGTTTCTTGCTGCGGGAATACATTCTCTCGGCCTGGAGCGTGGCCCGTCATTTCGCCGATCTGCTCGATCAGACTCAGCCGCGAGCGGTGGTGCTGTTTAACGGGCAGTTCTTCCCCGAGGCGGTGGCACGCTGGGTGGCTCTGCGCCGCGGGATTCGGGTGATCACCCACGAGGTGGGGTTGCAGCCGGCCTCGGCCTTTTTCACCGAGGGAGAAGCCACGGCCTACCCGATTCATATTCCTGATACGTTTGAATTGACCCCCGAACAAAACGCCCGCCTGGATGCCTACCTGAGCAGGCGCTTTCAGGGCGATTTCACCATGGCTGGAATCCGCTTCTGGCCTTCGATGCAGGGTCTGGATGAGGCGTTTTTGCAGAAGGCGGCGCGTTTCAAGCAAATCGTGCCCATTTTTACGAATGTCATCTTCGATACCAGCCAGCCCCATGCCAACACGGTCTTCGGGGATATGTTTGAGTGGTTGGATAGGGTGCTGAAGGTGATCCGTCGTCATCCGGAGACGCTGTTTGTGATCCGCGCCCATCCGGACGAATTGCGAGTCCGCAAGGAGAGCCGCGAAACTGTCGAGGATTGGGCAACCAGGCATGGGGTCCGGGAAGAACCGAACGTGATGGTGATCGGGCCGCGCCAACCGCTGAGTTCGTATGAGTTGATTCAGCGCTCAAAGTTCGTCATGGTCTATAATTCCACCATTGGCCTGGAAGCGTCTATTCTGGGGGCGCCGGTGCTGTGTGCCGGGCGGGCGCGATACACCCGGTATCCCACGGTGTTCTTCCCGCAAACGCCGCAGGCTCTGGTTGAAAAAATGGAAGAGTTTTTACAGGCAGAACAGATTGTGGTGCCGCCGGAATTCCAGCGGAATGCCCGACGTTTTCTGTATTATCAATTGTTCCGCACCTCTCTGCCGTTTGATGAGTTTCTGGCGCCTTCGGTGCGTACAACCCATGCCCGCCTGAAACGGTTTTCTGTCGAGGCGCTGCTGGAGTCTCCGTCCATACAGGCGATTTTGAACGGTTTGCTGGAAGGCGGTGATTTTTTGCTGGAAGAAAGGCAGGTCTGAATGGAGATCGCACTGGCGTTGGGTGGCGGTGGAGCGAAGGGAAACGCCCATCTGGGCGTGATCCGGGTGCTGGAACGGGCTGGGTTTTGCATTCGGGCGGTGGCCGGCACCAGTTTTGGGGGGATGGTGGCGGCTTTTTATGCCCTGGGAAAGTCGCCAGATGAGATCGAAGACCTGTTCGCTGACGTGGACCAGACCAGCCTGTATGGCCATCTACCCGAGGATGGGCCATCGTTGTTGGGCGTGGCAGGAGTGGCGCGTTTTCTTCAGGAGCATTTCGGCGAGCGGACATTTGCCGATCTATCCCTGCCCTGTGCTGTGACTGCTGTGGATTTAAAATCGGCCCGCGAGGTGGTGTTGATGGAAGGGCGAGTGCGGGATGCAATCCTGGCGACCATTGCTCTGCCGGGTATTTTTCCGCCGCGCCGCATCGGGGAGTGGGAACTGGTGGATGGTGGCATACTCAACCCAGTGCCGGTGACGGTGGCTCGTATGCTAACGCCGCATCTGCCTGTGGTGGCTGTGGTGTTGACCGCGCCCCTGGGCAAGCCGTTGCGCTCTTTGCCTATGGTTCTCCCAACGCCTCTGCCGACCGTGCTAGTGCAACAGATCGCCCGTCTACGGCCGGCCCAGGCCCTGCAGATCTTCTTGCAGGCGGTGGAGATCGGTAATCGCCAGATCACAGAGTTGCGCTTAAAGGTCGATCGTCCCGAGGTGGTCATTCGACCGAACGTGCACCATATTCCACTACTGGGGCAGGTGGATGTGCACGAAGTGGCCGCCATCGGAGAACTGGCCGCTGAGCAGGCGTTGCCGGCTGTGCGGCGGGTTGTGTCCTGGCCGTTCCCCTGGATTCGCCGTTTCTCTCGAAAGCCGAGGATTCGATGAGTCGTGATGTTCGTCAGTATTCCCGTCAGACGTACCGTCGCCTGATCCTGGGCGGCCTGATTCTGCTGTTTGGGGTGGGCGGCGGCTTGATCGCCTGGTTGTATGGCATCGGCGGCATGGCCCTGGGGTGGATTTGTCTGCTGGTCGGGTTGTTGCCCGTGGTGTTGATCGTGTTCTTCCTGGCACTGATAGACTGGATTCGAAAGCGCGCTGGCTACGATGACTGATACTCTTCTGGAGACGTGGAACGGCTGGACTATCCGGTTTCGACCAGGAACGCAGCAACCTGGACGCCTGTTGCTCCTGCTGCATGGCTGGACCGGGGATGAGAATTCGATGTGGGTTTTTGCCCGAAACTTTCCACCCCATCTGTGGTTGCTGGCCCCGCGCGGACTCTATCCCGCAGAACAGGGTGGCTACTCCTGGCGCCCTGTGTCGCCGACAACGTTTGGCCGCCCTACCCTGGACGATCTGCGCCCGGCAGCGGAGGCTCTGGTAGACCTGGTGGATGCGTTTGGCGCACACCACGATCTGGATGTGCGCCAGTTCGAGGTGATGGGGTTTAGCCAGGGAGCGGCTTTGTCGGTGGTCATGGCCTGCCTGTATCCTCAGCGGGTGTGGCGGGCAGCGATTCTGGCTGGATTCGTCCCTGATGGGATGCATGACCTGCTGGCCTCCCGACCCTTGCAGGGAAAGTCCCTGTTTCTGGCGCACGGCACTCAAGACAGATTGGTGCCGATTGAACGGGCACGCACTTCACGAAACCTGCTGGAACAGGCTGGCGCACAGGTTCTGTATTGCGAGGATGAAGTGGGACATAAAGTCAGCGCAGGTTGTTTGCAAGCCCTGGAAGCCTTCTTTGCCGGTGATGACGTGGGTTTCAGCGGGGACTGGAAGAGCAACCCATCTTCTGGTTTCTGATACACATGCCCTGAAAAACCTGAGCGAGGCGAAATCTAGCATCAGGTTGTTGTTTTCGGCAGGAAAATCCGTTCCGGGTGTGCGTTTCCCTTTTCCTAATGAAAAAGGGTCAGGATGAGGGCAGGCAGGTACAAAACCTGGTTTTTATCTGGCTTGCGCATCTGGGAGTTTCGAGTATACTCGCACTCGCATCCCGGTTTCATCCGATTGGAAGGCTGGCCGTGCCGGTCAGGGGGCGTGACCACTTCGCTGTGCCGCTGAGCATGCCGTTGGGTGAATATCTCAGGATCAGCACGCGAAAGTGCAATCTCAAATCAGAAAGGAACGGTACAATGCAATTCAATAAGCTACCCATTCTGGCTGGACTATTTGCAATTCTCCTGTCTACTCTGGCCTGCGGCGCAAGCTTCAGCACAGCCAACATTGCCGATGCCTGGATGTCTACCGACCAGGAAGGCAATCGTCGTACTACGGTCTTTACCCAGGACGCAGTCTTTTACGCGCAGGTAGATTTGCGCAACGCGCCTGATGATACTGCAATCAAGGCTGTCTGGATTGCCGTGGAAGTGGAAGACACGGAGCCAAACCTGATAATCAATGAGACAGAATTTGTTTCTGGCAGTGCAGTGGTTCACTTCTCATTAAGCAACGCCAACCTTTGGCCACTGGGCAAATACAAAGTAGATCTCTACCTGAATGACAAACTTGCCAGGTCAGTGGAGTTTGAGGTGCGATAAGAGCATGACCGGCTGCCCCTCTTGTGAGGAGAGATCCACGTAACCGTTTCTGGTGAACCGCCACGATAAGCCAATCGTGTTGGCGAGTCTCATTGGCGAGCCAAAGATACTGATCCACGCTTGCTTAGAAAACAGAGAAAGTTCTGATTTCGGTCTCTGGGTAGATCAATTTGAGCGTTTCGGCGGCAAACAGGGACAAAAACCCTGCCCTTCGAACTCCCTGGCTCGAAAGGCTCTCCTCTTTAACCTGACTTTTGGCGAATCGAGCGATGCGATTCCCTGAAAGGAAACAGGCAATTTGCCCATCCGGGACGCCGGACCGGGCCGATGCCACTCATAGACCAATCATCGTCGCTGGCAACCAGGTTGCCTGATGGGAGGCCTGCGCTGCGCCCATGCGAATGGCGCGGCTTGCTTGCCTGCCATTTTTGAGTATACTGTGAGTCAGTGACCTGGGCAGCTGTTTCCCCGGGAGGAACGATGGCTGCGCCAGCGTGGGATGTTGCCGCAGACAGCGGCTTCGCCGCTGAAGCGCGAGCCGTTCGGCGCAGCACAACAAATCATGGAGAGATGAGAGTATGCAAAAGCAATGGATTGTATCAAACCCAAAAGTGATGATGGGTAAGCCTGTGATTGCAGGAACACGTATTACCGTTGAACTCATTTTGGAGAAACTGGCAGCAGGCGAAACCATCGAACAGATTCTTGAGGCTCATCCACACCTGACTCGCGAAGCCATCCTGGCTGCCCTGGCGTTTGCCCGAGATGCTCTGCGCGCCGATGTAGTCTACCCCCTGGCTGAGACGCTCGCATGAACTTTCTGGCTGACGAAAGCGTTGACCGTACAATTGTTGAACGTCTGCGGCGAGATGGACATCAGGTTTCGTACGTGACTGAGTTAGGCCAGGTATGCCCGACGATGATGTTTTGAACCTGGCAAATCAAGAAGCAGCATTGTTACTAACAGCGGACAAGGATTTTGGTGAGATGGTGTTTCGTCAGCGTCTGCATGCGCACGGAGTGGTGTTGATTCGCCTGGCAGGCATGCTGCCCGCTCGTAAAGCGGAAGTTGTCGCTTTGGCGATTAGGGAGCATCTGCAAGAACTTCTGCGTTCTTTTGGGGTCATCGTGCCGGGAATGGTTCGCATACGTCGTGTGAGTAGGGTAGGTTCTTGACAGACAACTATGTCCAACCGCGCTTCGGGGAAACAGAAAGCGTGGTTCCTAACGCCAATCTGGCCGTCTGCTTACCCCCCAAACAGCCTTGCCGCCTTCCTGGCAACAGATCGGCTCTGGGTTGCTCTTCTGTCATACCCCTGAACAGGGTGGTGTACTGGGTTTTCTGAACGGAGTCGCCAGACTGGGCCGGACGTCACCGATGGACAAATCCTCGCCAGTGGAACTCCCCTTGCACGAACGAGGCGACTCCCGGAAAAGAAACAGGCAACCTGCCCATCGGGGGGCACCAACATTGCCAACCGTGGAGAAATCATCTCCACCGGAAATCGGGTTGCCCTTCGAATCGGCGAACAGTTTGGAAAGCCATGCGGAAATCTGGCTTGCGAGCCTGACATGGCGATCTCGGCGGGAAAACAACCTTTTGCCAGGGAGATTATCATACACATACTCCTGCCCCTCAGCAACCTGGGAACGAGGGATGCCTCGGCGGGATGGCAGGCCGGGCAATGGCTGTTTTTGGATCATTCTGTTCGATGATCGAAAAGCCCTGCTTGAGAGCGTACTCTGTTCTGTCATGCTATAATTGGGGTGCGATCGTCGTTCCCCCTTCTTGATCGGGGCCGGATGGGCGATGGAATCGTTCGATGCGGTGCGGCAACTCGCCACTTCATCCGTACGCGTTGACAAAATTTGATTGACGAATATCCTCAACAACGCTCTGTTCTGGCATGATGATTTATGGGTGCTCTCTCGCGGCGTGATTTTCTGAAACTGGCTGGTCTGGCAGTGGGGGCGCTGGCGTTGCGTCCAGTGCGCCTGAACACGCGGGCGTTGGAGGCGCTCTACACCCCTAAACCGTTGCCTGAGTTCCCCAGGAGCGAGATCATCGGGCGGGTGGTCACTACGGATGTGGCCCTGCGCAGTCAACCCACCAATGCATTTGGCGAGAGTAATGTCATCGCCAAATTAGAAGCAGATCAATTGGTGGAATGGGGACGTGAGGTGGTTGGGCGTGTGGTAGGCGGCTTGATCAATCAAAAATACGTCGAGACTCCTCAGGGATACATTTATGGTTCAATGGTGCAACCCACTCGCAACCTGCCCAACACCCCGATCACGGAGATTCCAGCGGGTCAACCAGGATTCTGGGCTGAAGTGACCGTTCCTTATGTAGACCTGACTCTGGAAGGCAATGTGGTCTCTCCATGGTTGCAGGATCACCTGGCTTATAACTTTCCACCCCGTCTGTATTATGGCCAGGTGGTATGGATCGATCGGATTCGCCAGGATAACGGCTTCGTAGAATATCGCTGGAATGAAGATGCCAACGGGCGCGGCTATGGCTATGGTGCCTATGGGGAATTCTTCTGGGCGGATGGACGCGCCTTCAAGGTGCTCACCGAGGACGATGTGGCTCCCATCAGCCCCGATCTGGACCCCAACGACAAGGTGATCCACGTAGACCTGGATCGGCAAACCCTTTCCTGCCTGGAGCGAGGGCGGGAGGTGTTTTTCTGTCGTATCTCCAGTGGCAAGGTGGTCTATGACCCGGTGACCGGTCAACCCACCGATAAATATGCCACCCCTGTGGGAAACCTGCTCACCCACTGGAAGATCATTTCCAAGAACATGACCGCCGGCGATGCTCAGACGGGCTACTCCACACCGGCTGTTCCCTGGTGCACTTTTGTTAGTGGGGAAGGTGTAGCTATTCACGGTGCCTTCTGGCACAATGCTTTTGGCGAAAAATGGTCGCACGGCTGCATCAATGTCCGCTGCGAAGATGCCAAATGGATCTTTCGCTGGACCACCCCATACGTCAGTCTGGCCCAGAGTGAGCGACGGATGTCTTTGCCTGAGCATGGCACCGTGGTCATCACCCAACAACAAGGGACGTTGTAACTATGGATATTGCAAATGTAAGCGTTGGTCTTGCTTTCCTGGCCGGATTGGCGTCGTTTCTCTCTCCCTGTGTGTTCTCCCTGGTTCCAGCCTATGTCGGCTATCTGGGTGGACGGGCTGCTGGTGGCGAAACCAGCCGCTGGCAAACCTTTACGCATGGCCTGGCGTTTGTGCTGGGGTTTAGCCTGGTGTTCATCGTTATGGGTCTGGCGGCTTCGGCGGCCGGCTACCTGCTGTATGACCTGCGCCTGTGGTTGATGCGTATCGGCGGCATTGTGGTGATTGTCTTCGGCCTGCACATGAGCGGCATCTTCCGCATTCCCTTCCTGGAATATGACCTGCGGGTGCACGCTATGCCCGATCGCAAGTGGGGTTACCTGTCTTCGGCCTTAATGGGCGTGTTTTTCTCGGCGGGTTGGTCGCCGTGCGTGGGACCGGTGCTGGGTGCTATCCTGACCCTGGCCATGAACGGTGGCGATCTGGTGCTGGGGGCGAAATTGTTGAGTTCGTATTCAGCCGGCCTGGCTGTGCCGTTCCTGATCGCGGCTCTGGGCATCGGCTGGGTGACTACTACCCTGCGACGCTATGGCAAGGTGACCCGTTACGTGGAGATCGCCATGGGTGGGGTGATGGTCATCCTGGGTGTGTTGTTGTTCTCAGGGATGTTCCAGTTGATCGCTCAGCGTGGACAATTCTTCTGGATTGATTTTGGTCTGTAATTTGATACTACGACTGATGGTTGCCTGGCAGGCAGCCTCTTATCTCCCGGCATGGAGCAAGCGGTGATTACCGTTACCCTGTACACACGTAAACAGTGTAGCCTATGTGAAGAGATCAAGGCTGAACTGGCTCAGTTGCAGAAGGAATACCCCCATCGCCTGGTGGAACTGGATATCGAGTCGGATCCGGCGCTGTACAAAAAGTTTCTCCCCCTGATCCCGGTGGTGGAAATCGGCCCTTATACCTTAAAAGCGCCAATTGACCCGCGTCAGTTGCGCGTTACTCTGGGAGCAGCGATCGATCGACGTGCTCAGCTGGATCGGATCGGCGACGCGGCTCATCTGGAACGAGTGCGCCGTGGAGAGCACATCTCTGCCGCCGATCGGTTTGCCTACTGGCTCTCTCGAAACTACCTGGTATTGCTCAACCTGTTCATGGCCTTCTACGTGGGCATGGCCTTTCTGGCGCCGGTGCTGATGGCGGCGGGCGCCGAATGGCCGGCGCGGCTGATTTATCGCATGTATAGCCCATTTTGCCATCAGTTTGGATTTCGCTCGTTCTTCCTGTTCGGAGAGCAGTTCTACTATCCTCTGGAAGCGGCCGGTATGACTGGCCTCAAATCCTTCGACGACATCACTGGCCTGACCGACCTGAACAACCCTCAAAGCCTGGATCGTCTGTATGGGCGCGAATTCATCGGCAACCCAACTGTGGGTTATAAGGTGGCCTTGTGTGAGCGCGATGTGTCTATTTATCTGGGCATGTTTCTGTTTGGCCTGCTGTTTGCCGTCACCGGGCGTCGTCTGCGGCCGCTGCCCTGGCTGGTATGGCTCTGGCTCGGGGTGGGGCCGATCCTGCTGGATGGTGGTTCGCAATTAATCAGTCAGTTTAACCTGCCCGGGCTGAGTGATCTGTTGCCCTATCGCGAGTCCACGCCTGGGTTGCGCGTGCTCACCGGCTTGCTTTTTGGAGTCACCACGGCCTGGTTTGCCTATCCCTACCTGGAAGAGTCCATGGCCGAGTCGCGGCAATTCTTCCTCAAAAAAATCGCTATCGCCCAGGCGAAGTAAGCCAATCTGCTCCACAGGGGATCAATCCTCAAGATGCCTTTCCATCGAAAAAACGGGCTTCGCTACTTTACCTTTGCGTTGTTGGCTGATCTACCTCATGCGGTCTTCACCCGTCAGGGAGGAGTCAGTCCACCCCCGTGGGATTCTCTGAACGTTGGGGGAAGCGTGGGAGACGATCTCCACAACGTGTATGAGAACCGCCGACGGGCCTTTCTGACCCTGGAGCGTGATCCCGCTTCTATCTTCGACTCCTGGCTGGTCCACGACACGGGTGTGATCTACGTGGATGCCCCGCGCGATCTGACCCTCAAACCGCCCCAAGCCGACATTCTGATCACTCACCGCCCTGACGTGACCCTGTTCATGCGCTACGCCGACTGTGTTCCGCTGCTGCTATACGATCCGGTTCAGCAGGTGATCGCGGTAGCCCATGCCGGCTGGCTGGGAACCGTGCGCAACGTGGTTCAGGCGACCCTGGAGGCCATGCATCGCCGCTACGGCACGAACCCAAAGCAGGTGCGAGCCGCTATCGGGCCTTCGATTGGGCCAGACCATTACGAAATCGGTGCGGATGTGATCGAGCGGGTACGCAGTGCGTTTCCTGAACAGGCCTCCCAGGTGCTGATCGCTCGTGGCGATCGGGTTTATTTCGATCTTTGGGAGGCTAACCGTTTGCAACTGGAAGCCGCCGGTGTGCAGGAAATCGAAGTCGCCCGGCTGTGCACAGCCTGTCACCTGGAGGACTGGTATTCACACCGTGCCGAGCGGGGCAAGACCGGGCGCTTTGGCGTGTTGCTGGCCTTACCTTCATAACTCCGGCATATCCCTGATCCGTATCGGTCGGGCTTGTGGGACAGGTGTTCAGTCTAATTGGAACAGACCGAAGGTAACAACCGTCATTTCGTGCAAATTTCAAAGGGTTTTTGGAAGTTGACCCAAATACAGGGTGCACCTGTTATGAAAGCCCTATATGGCGGTCTGATTCCGTTTGACTCTTTTAATCCGTGTAGCCATTCATCTTGCTCTTGTAAGAAGAACTGCTACATAGGGCAGTATTCGTACAACAAGACCCCACTAGGGCTTTTCAAAATTCTAATCTTTGGGCCTTTCTTACAGTTGCTGTGACTCTCAGTAACATAAAATTGTACCGCCGACCTATGGTCGCCACACTGCCAGGCAAAGCCTGGCGGTACAAAAAGAGATGGAACATTATTTGAAAAGCCCTGAGACCCCACCTATTGGGGTTGACAAATTTCCAGAAGTGCCTCTCACAATACGCGAACCGAGGGCAACAAAGAACGCTAACCCGAATTGACGTTAAAATAGAGCCGGATATGACCTCCCTGGTGAACACCATTCGCGAACGCTATCATCACGTTCTGGAACAAATCGCTCGGGCCGAACAGCGCGCCGCTCGGGCCGTGGGCTCGACGCACCTGGTAGTGGTGACAAAGGCCCAGCCCATCGAAGTGGTGCGTGCCGCCATAGAAGCCGGTGTAACCCGGCTGGGAGAAAACTATCCTGAAGAAGCGGTGCGCAAGATGCAAGAATTGGGGCCTTCTCAGGTTGAATGGCACATGATCGGCCATATTCAATCGCGCAAGGCCGATTTAATCCCCGGAAACTTTGCCCTGGTTCACTCGCTGGACAGTCTGAAACTGGCTCGTCGCCTGGATCGATTTGCGGCGCAGGCCGGCATTCGTCTGCCAGTGCTGTTGGAGTTCAACGTCGGGGAAGAGGCCAGCAAATTTGGCTGGCCGGCCGCCGATGAACGGACCTGGCCAGACCTTTTCCCTGAGATAGAGATGGTGTTAGAATTGGAGCACCTTGAGGTACGTGGTCTGATGACGATGCCACCCCTGTTTGACGATCCGCAACAAACCCGCCCCTATTTTCAGCGGCTGCGCCGCCTGCGCGATATCCTGGCGCAACGTTTCCCCCAGGTTGACTGGACGGAACTCTCGATGGGCACCAGTGTCGATTTTGAAGTGGCTGTGGAAGAGGGCGCTACTCTGGTGCGAGTGGGAACAGCCGTCGTAGGACCTCGACCGCCGAAATCCCTGCTGGTGAGTGAGGTGCATGATTGATTTGCTTGTTCGCTTGATTAGTTTGATCGGCAATCTGTTGATTTTGCTGATCGTGCTTGATGTGGCGTTGTCCTGGTTTCTCTCTCCTTACCACCCTGTACGTCAGGCATTGGATCGAATCGTGGATCCCCTTCTCGCTCCGATCCGACGCTCCGTGCCTCTGATCGGCATGTTTGATATCAGCCCGATTATCCTGATTCTGTTGATCAGTGTGCTCCAGTCAGCCTTGATCAATCTCTTATTTGCCTTGAGGTAACCATGCCCAGACGACAGTATCACCTCCACGATGGGAAACGGGGCTCTGCCCTGGCCATTCGCGTCACCCCACGCGCCAGCCGCAATGAGATCGTGGCCATTCAAAATGATGGGACGATCAAAATCCACCTGACGGCTCCGGCTCACGAGGGACAGGCCAACGAGCAATTGCTGGAGTTCCTGTCTGACATTCTCAAAGTGCCGAAATCCCGCTTAGAGATTGTGGCCGGGGTCAACGGGCGCGATAAACTGGTTTCCATCCTGGATATGGATGTTCAGGAGGCTCATAATCGGATTGTCGGGCATTTGCGCTAAGCCCCTGGCCTGACCCAAAAAGCATCCAGATCGGCGTGGGCATTCACCCGTTGGAGTCGCGGTGGTATGTCAGGGGAGGGCCTTTCGGCACCGATGCAGATGCTATTGCCGCGGCCCTCGATACTCTGCAGGCGAGGCAGGGGGCCTTTTTCGGTTGTGCCGAACGATCCAGGTTGAAGCAGAGTAGCAGTCTGGGCCGATGACCGGATAACGTCATGGAAAGGACATCCCATGTCTCATCCTGTGGATTCTATCTCGCTGGGAGCGATTGTCCAGGTGCGGGATCGGCTGCTGGAACTCCAGGCGCAGGGACGTAAAGTGTTGCGCCTGGAGTCGGGCGATCCATCGTTTGACCTCCCTGACCATGTGCGACAGGCCATGGAGAAAGCCCTGCGTGATGGCCTGACCCATTACACGGCTTCTACAGGCATTCTGCCCTTGCGTGAAGCCATTTTGCGCAAGGTAACGGAGGAAAACGGCCTGAGCGTGCCCGGACCTGATCATGTGGTGGTCACCAATGGGGCCATGCATGGTCTGTATGTGGTGTTCCGGGCGCTGCTGGAGGAGGGCGATGAAGTGATCCTGCCCGATCCGATGTGGACGGAGGTGGGCGAACACATTCGACTGGCAGGCGGACATCCTGTGCCGGTGCGCTTGCGACGGGAAAATGGCTACGAATACGATCCCGACGAGATTGAGGCGGCGATCACACCTCGCACGCGGGCGATCTTCGTGAACACGCCGCATAATCCCACCGGAGCGGTTCTTTCTCGAACCACCCTGGAGCGGATCGCGGCTCTGGCGGAGAAACACAACCTGCTTCTGGTCAGCGACGAGGCGTATGAGCATATCCTGTTCGATGGGCGGACTCACGTCAGTTTAGGCTCTCTGCCGGCGGCGCAGAGTCGTACCATCAGCGTGTTCTCCATGTCCAAGACCTATGCCATGAGCGGCTTGCGATTGGGATATGTGGTTATCCCTGATCCGCTCATCCTGGAACGGGTGAAAAAACTGGTGCGCTGCACGATTAACGGGGTGAACTCGGTCACTCAATACGGTGCCGTAGCCGCTCTGACCGGCCCTCAAGATGCAACCTACGCTATGGCGGCCGAATATCAGCGGCGGCGCGATCGGCTCTATGCAGCGCTCCGCCAGGCGCCTTATCTGGACGTGTTCTGCCCGGGAGGAGCATTCTATCTCTGGGCCCGCATTACAGAAGACTGGCCGGGGTATCAGGGTCAGCGCGATGACTGGTCTATGACCAATTTCTTGATCGATCAGGCTGGGGTGGGTTCTTCTCCCGGTTCGGCGTTTGGCGCGGCGGGCCAAGGGCATATTCGCTTTGCCTTTTCCTGTTCTACGGAACAGGTCAACCAGGCCGCGGAGATTCTCCCTCAGATATTGCAGGCCGCCCGGGGCTGAGTGAGGATAGCCGGTGGACATAAAGTCGGCGGATACGTAGATCACGGGCTGGGGAGGCCATACAGCAGGCGATAGATGTGGTAGATTTCGTAAATGCGACGGATATAATCACGGGTCTCGGCGGCACGCACTACTTCCAGAAACAGATCCGGGTCCCCCCCGGCCAGATCGCGCCAGACCAGAGCATTGCCTGGTCCGGCGTTATAGGCAGCCAGAGTCACATATAAATCACCCCCCATCAGGGCGCGATTAGAAGCCAGATAGTATGTGCCCAGTTGTACGCTGACCAGGGGCCGATAGAGCATCTCTGGGTCGAATTGGGGAGGCCAGCCCAGACGGGTAACCAGGTCGCGCCCGGTATCTGGGACGATCTGCATCAGGCCGCGCGCTCCGGCAGGGGAACGAGCAAAACCCTCAAACAGACTTTCCTGCCTGACCACACTGAACAGGAAGAGCGGATCAAATCCATATTGTTGAGCAGCCGGTTCGATCAGATCACGAAAATACAGGCCATATCGGATGTAATTGAAATAGGCGGCGGCCTGAAGCGATCTGGCGTGATCGTCATACCCTGCCAGGGTGAGCACCTGGCGCATGGCCAGAATAGCCGAGCGATACAGGCCGAGATCGAGCAGAAAACTGGCCAGTCGGAAGGAGTTGACGGCGTCATTGCTTACAGCCTGGCGCAGGGCCTCCAGTTCACGCCGGGCTTCGTCATACAGGCCTACCTCCCACAATTCCCGGCCCCGGATCAGGCGGGGATCCGCCGCCAGTGGCCCCAGATCGTTCAAATCGGTTTCGGCAGGCAGACCAAAGGTCACTCGCATCCAGGAGAGGGCCGCGGCGCGTTGGGCGTTCAGGTCTACGTCCAGGTGGGTGACGGAAGGGGGATCAAATGGAGGGCGTCCGTCCAGCAAATCCCGGGCACGCAGGCTGTAGTAGCCCGTAGCATCCAGTTGTTGGGCCTGTTGCCAGGCCTGGCGTGCCCGATCGGGGTGGTTTAATTTCTGATGGGTTTTGCCGATCCACAGATAGGCGCGGGCGCGTTTTTCCGCATCTACAGCGATCAGCAAACTGCGTTCAAAATCTGCCAGGGCGCGCCGCAGATCCCCCAGGCGATAGGCGGTGATCCCGCCCAGAAAGACCGCGTCGCTGGCCTGAGGATCGGCAGGATAGAGATCGGCAATACTTTCCCACAGGGCGGCGGCTTCTTGCAGGCGATTATCCCGTTCCAGCAGGCGGGCGGCGATCATCAGATAATCTATGGCCAGGGGATGGGTGGGCAGAGTGCTGGCAAACTCGCGCAGAGTCTGGCTGGCTTCCACGAATTGCTTCAGGGAATACCATTGGGTAAAGGCCAGCCCCGGTGTGAGAAGGGGCGCGTTCAGGTCCCCATACCAGGCCTGAGCCCAGCGAGGATGCTGAGGGTAGGTTTGAAGGAATTGACGAAATGCAGAGATCGCCTGTTCATACTGGCCCAGTTTGGCCAGGGTCAGGGCGCGATAATAGTGCGCGGTGCCATCGCTATCCTGGCCGGCGTTGATGTAAATCTCCAGCCGTTCCAGAGCCCGACCGTAGTTGCCGGCAAAGTAATTGATCAGGCCCCGATCCAGATCGCTGACGGTCTGCCCGGCCTCCAGCAATTCCACCAGTGAGAGATAGGCATAGTAGGAAAGGGGATAGTTTTCCACCGCATGGCGAAAGCGCTCATAGGCCTGTTCGGTCTGGCCCAGGGTCTTATGCACGGAACCGGCCAGATAATCCAGTTGGGCTTTGACGAAATCATTGCTGCCTGAGGCCAGGGCGTCGTAGAGGGCCAGGGCGCCGGCATAATCTCCCACAGCGACCCGGGTCTGGCCGATCTTCAGGCGCAGATCGGTTCCATCGTCCAGGCGTGGGACCAGGTCGGCGGCCTGATAAGCGTTCAGCGCGGCGACGTATTCGCCGGCGGCAAAGTAGGCATCTCCCTGCCATTCCAGGACGTAGGAATCCAGCACGCCCGGCCGGGTGGCCAGATAGACCCCATAGGCGGCCGCGGCCTCCAGAGGACGTTCCTGTTGCTGGAAGATCAGACCCAACAACAGATGAGCCTGCGCAGAGCGTAGATGATCAGGGTGTTCCGCAATCAGACGCTGCAAGTGCTCAACGGCCGAACCCAGATCGCGGGCGGCAAAGGCTGTTTTCCCCAGGCCCCACAGGGCTTCGGCCTGCCACTCCGGGTCTTCGGTTTGCTCCAGAATGGCGGCGTATTCGCGACGGGCAGTTTCGTAATCCCCGTGGAAGAGCGCTCGATCGCCCCGATCAATGCGATAGGGGGTGGGAAGCGGGGTTGGGGTGAGGGTTGGGGTGGGTGAGGGGGTGAAGGTCGGGGTGGCTGTGGCCGTGGGGGAAAAGAGAGGGGCGGGAAGCCTCGGGGCGAAGGAACAGGCCAGGAGAACGGCCAGCAGACCCAGGGTCAGGAGGAAGCGGCGAGCGTTCATGCCATGCTTATACAGGCAAAGGAAGAGGCTGTCAAGCACGGAAACGTTCCGGGGTTGAGGTTCTGTTCCCCTCCCGCAGGCTCAAAACGCCCGTCTCCCCTGTTCGGATTGGCGGGTTCAGCGTAAAATACAGACCGGTGAACAGGGCTTTCCTGGCCCTTTGATCACAGGATTTGTGCGAGTTGTCGTTGTAAAAGCAAATGGACTCATTCGATAGCGCTTCGCTGGATGCGGAGGATCAGGCGAGAGCCATAAGCGACCGGCCTTCTCTGGTCGGGTTGCATGCCATCACGTAGGTGGCTATTGGTGGCCTCCTGCGTGATGAGATATTGTCGCAGGAGGTCGCAATGATCAGGTTCTACAAGAGCAACGAAGGGGAATTGCTTTGTCTGGATGAACCGGTAACCGGGTGTTGGGTGAACGTGGTTGATCCCAGCGCGGAGGAAATCGCGTTCTTAAACGAAAAATTTGATGTCCCCATGGATTTGATCAATTATTCCCTCGACCTGGATGAAATGGCACGCATCGAGCGGGAAGAGGAAGATGGTTATACGTTTATTCTGTTGCGCATTCCCTATGTTCAGGGAGAGGGCGCAGATATTCCGTATGTTTCGATCCCGTTGGGGATCATCCTGATTGACGGGGTGGTGATCACCCTGTGCCGGTATGAGACCGAGGTGCTCAAGCCGCTGATGAATGGCAAATATCGTCGCCTGCGCACCGGAAAGCGCTATCGCTTTGTGTTGTATATCTTCCTGGAAGCGGCATTACATTACCTGGCCTATCTGCGGGCCATCAACCGCGCCGTGGATGCGGTGGAAGAGAAATTGCAAAAATCCACGCGCAATCGCGAAGTATTGGAACTGTTGAAGTATCAAAAGAGCCTGACCTATTTTGCGACCGCCTTGCGTTCCAACGAGGTGATGATGGAACGGGTGCAACGGATGCGGTTGTTCCACCAGTACGAGGAGGATTCAGACCTGCTGGAGGATGTGTTGACCGAAAATCAGCAGGCGATTCAGATGACCAGCATTGCTACCGAGATTCTTTCCAGCATGATGGATGCCTTTGCGTCCATCATTTCCAACAATCTGAATACCGTGATGAAGGTGCTGGCGGCTTTGACCATTGTGCTCAACGTGCCAATCCTGGTGGCCTCGGTATATGGAATGAACATTCCTCTGCCGTTCCAGGAACATCCGCGGGCGTTTCTGGTGGTTATGGGGATGGCGCTGTTTCTGACTATTGCCAGCACGTACGTGTTCTATCAACGGGATTGGTTCTGATGCACGCCGAATTGCTTCTGGAGGCACGGGCTATGTTGGGAGAGGGCCCCGCCTGGGATGCTACAGAACAGGCGCTCTATTGGGTGGATATCCTCTCCAGGCAGATTCATCGCCTTCAGCAGGGTCACCATCAGTATTGGGAACTGGATCAGTATGTGGGTTGTGTAGCCCCCCGTCGTAGCGGCGGCCTGATTGCGGCCCTAAAAGACTCGTTCTGGTTGATCGAACTTTCCAACGGGGGACGGACGTTCCTGGCCGCGGTGCAGGAACCGCCTACCAATCGTTTTAACGACGGGAAGTGCGATCCGGCCGGGCGATTCCTGGCCGGGACGATGGATATGAACGAGGCCTCCCCAACTGGGGCACTCTACTCCATCGAAGCGGGACACCCACCCCGCAAACTGCTCGCTGACATCACCATTTCCAACGGCCTGGCCTGGAGCCCTGATTATCGGACGTTGTATTATATTGACACCCCAACACGTCAGGTACGGGCCTTCGGCTATGATCTGGAAAGGGGCGATCTGGGTTATCCCCGAGTGGTGTTGACTATCCCCGACGGGTGGGGCTGGCCAGATGGAATGACCTCCGACCAGCAGGGACGGCTATGGATTGCGCTGTGGGGCGGCGGGCGGGTGGTGTGCTATGACCCGGCCAGGGGAGAGGTGGTTCAGCAGGTTCAGGTACCGGCTCCCCAGGTGACCTCCTGTGTGTTCGGAGGGCCGCGCCTGGATCAGTTGTTCATCACCACCGCCCGGGTGGGCCTGCAACCGGCCGTCCTGGAGGACTATCCCCTTTCGGGAGGGGTGTTCTGGGTGCAGACCGATACCGAAGGTATGCCCACGTTTGCCTTCAACGGATAATCCCCTTTTTGGAGAAACCGCTATGTCCACCTCGCGCATTGCCTGGATTGACATTGCCAAAGGGTTGGGGATTTTGCTGATCGTGCTCGGTCACAACGATCTGGCCGCCTATCATCCTACCCTGCACAAGTTTGTGTACTCGTTTCACATTCCCCTGTTTTTCTTTCTCTCCGGTCTGTTCTTTCGCCCGCAACGTACATTTACAGAAACCGTATGGCGACGTTTTCACACCTTGCTACGGCCCTACCTGTTTGTTCTGTGTTTGATTGCCCTGGGCAATGCGTCTTTCTCAAATATGACCTTTTCGGTCATCGTGGGACGGTTTCTCAAGGGGTTGTATGCCACGGGCTATTATATTGACTGGGTGCAATTGTGGTTTTTGCCTCATCTGTTTGCCGTAGCCCTGTTCGCCTGGGTGATATGGCGAAGCGGGCTCGGGCGCCTTCCCTGGCTGGGGGCACGTCTGGCGATCCTGTTTGTGCTGTTGGCGATCGGGGTGTTCACCATGCCGTTTTTCTGGCCGTTTCGCTTTCCGATTGGTAACGTGGAACGCTACGGCCTGCCGTTTAGCCTGGACCTGATGCTGGCCAGTGGGTTTTTCTTCCTGCTCGGATACGAATTTAACCAACGATTTCCCCAGCACTGGCTGGCTTCTCCGATGAGCCTGCTCGTTACCTTTGGCGCCTTGCTGGCGATGGTGCTTACCCTGCCGCCGACACTGGATTTCAATACTCGCACCTATCCTTCCCTATGGGTCAACACCGCTGAAGCCCTGTTGGGGATCGGGATGACGCTCTCCCTGGCACGTCTGCTGGAGGCTTCTCCCTGGCTGGAATCACTGACCCGAATGCTCCGCTATTTTGGGCGCATTTCGCTGGTGATCCTGGTCTTCCATGTGCCCATTCAGGAGGCCTTCTTTCAGAAACTTGTCCGCCTGGGCCTTTCCACGGACCCGGCTCTGGCGCTGGCGTTTCTCAGCGGGGTGTTGATCCCGGCTCTGATTTACGAGGGGGCGATCCATCGCAATCCACGGTTACGTCCCTGGTTTGGGTTTCCAGGAGAAGAAACCTCTTCGGCATGAGCAGAGAGGCCCGAGGCGGATCAGAGGCTTGCAAGTCAGAGCCTTGCGCCGTAATCACTTTCTATGCAGATGGATGGATAAAGTTGAAGCAATCTCTGCTTTGCCTGCGTTGGGTTTTGCCGGGGTTGGGCTTTGCTGATGTTGGGCTTTACCGGCGTTGGGACGGCAGTTCAACTGCCGTCCCAACATGATTCGTGCCGTCCCAACACGATTTGGCTGTTCCAACACGATTTGCCGATGGCCGCAAAGCGGAGACTTGTACCACAGGCAGGCTATTACGAGGATGTAGTATGCTCGTGCTACCGCCAGGTTCTGCCTGGCCCACCGACCGCAATAGG